>Ga0210059_1000665_pt1 | contig 46065 bp, 27 predicted proteins | sample Ectturendosymbi2_FD_188042 | JGI IMG/M metagenome (GOLD analysis project Ga0210059, IMG submission 188042) | Ecteinascidia turbinata endosymbiont from Florida, USA - Sample 2 (SPAdes) (version 2) | ecosystem: Host-associated > Tunicates > Ascidians > Unclassified | place: Key West, Florida... | reverse complement strand
GAAATGGACCTAGCCCTAAGACCCTAATACCAGACACAAAAGATACAACACCACAAACACTACAAAATGGATATCCAGCAGGCAACCCTGCTGGAAACCTTAACACTCTACGCTGACAAAACACAGCAGCAATGAGATATCGACTAGCAGCGAGCAAAGAACCTGTCACCTCTACTACGACCACGAAACCAGACTGGCCCACTGACTCCTACTAACTACTTTGGAGGTGCGGCAGAGGAAAGACATTGGCTTCTTTGAACGTTTGTGCGCTCCATTTCGTCAAGCTAATTACTGCTGTAGGTTAAATAGCTTCAGTACGACCTTTGCACAGTTGTTTCCTTACAGTTGTCCAGCTATGATCCCTCCTTCGACTGCGATTTCCAAAACACACACACTGAACGTTCCTTTATATTTTTTCAAAAAACCATGACCAATCCAAGTTGCACGAGTCTTTTCACAACCAATGTAGAGGATTGTGTCAACCGTGAATGTCACCCTTGGTGTAAATGAATAACTATTGAGCGCCTATACTTTCTTATTCACTATGCTTTATTTGCTGTGGATACGTGGCTGACAAATATTCATCATTCTCCTGTTTGGAACATCCGCTCACCCTTAGTCATTGGTTATAAGATTTAACGATTGATTGGTTTTAACAAATTTACACTTATCGTTGAAACTTTAAGTCCTTTACCGAAGTATCCTTACTGTACTTATATACTCTCGGAGCGGTTGGTCTTTCGGCAAACGCGTTTTTAGTAATTGCATTAAAATGACCTCAGCACCCATCAGACTTAAGAGTCGTTGAATTTGCTTAAAGTCTGATTTACTTAACATTTTTGTTTAATCTAACCATTTTTTGTTGTTCTGGAAACCAAAATCCAACGTTCTAAAGTTTAAATTTTTTCCTTTCAAAGCGATGTAAATTTTCCCATGGTCACAGTGTTGTCTAACGCTTAGATTTTCCTAAGCGCTTGGCTTATCTTATCCGAAACCATAAAATAACGGTCAGGGTTTTTGCAATTACTTGCAAAACATTAGCTCTAAAAGAATTTCAAAGAAACTGCTTAAAGTGATGATTAGCTTTTGCTTGTGAAAAAAGAGAAACATTTGTAAATAGCAGAAATGCAGTTTAGCTGTTTTTGTTTCACGATGCAGCTTTTTATTCGATATTTTTAATACTCGGAAAAAGCTTGAGAAATGATGGTGAATCCGGATGTTGATGGCTATGCTGAAACCCTAAATCACCGGAAAATAACCGTAAAACGTAAAAAACAACAATCTACTGAAAATCAAACGAATACTAACACCGAAATATCACTTAATTGAGGTGGCGGTCCGGTTTTCACATTAAATTGTCAGGGGGGAAATTTCGCCCCTCTGCTTTCCGTCATTTACGTCACTGCCTATGATACGTTGTTTCTACATGCAGTAAGCTGTCCCTACTCTTCTGCAACAAGATACGAGATGGTGGCGTAGCTTAGTTTATAGGAGGTCCTGCGAGTTATGTAATTAATCTGTGTTTTGGTTGAGTGAATTTTCGGCTGGAAAGGCGGGAATGCTTTCACATTAATCGCTACAGAACAGTGGTAAATCTTTTTTCAGTATCTCAATGACCTTGGCATTAGAGTGCGGACTGCTGACGCCATTATACTGTACTGGCTTCGCTGATGAACCGTGATACCGTGATCAGTGTGTTGTACATAGCTTAGTGTAGTAGTTTCTAGTAATTATAGTGAATCCAAGCGTGGAAAAATGCGGTCGCCTCACTCGCGCCGCACGATGAAAAACTTGGAGGGCGCAAACGTTTTTTTTGCAGTTTACACTTGATGCATATGAATGCTGTGTGGCAAAGCTTATAGGCGCTACTAAAAATTTCTGCGCGCTACTAACATTCACAGAAATTTTTGCATTCTGAGCTAATCAATAATGCTGAAAAATGAAGAAATACGACAAGTATCCGATTTTCAGAAAAGAACTAAATTATTTTGAAGCTGAGTGAACTACGTGTAGTTGCATTTGCACAGTTCGCAAAGAAGAGTGAAGAGGCCATTGTGACTTTGTGGCAGGTGGCTATTACTTCATCGCAGCTTTCCAAGGATGCTTCAATTGTACCCAGCTTCAAATTCACACTTCATGTCCATCAACAAGCCAACTGTTGTTCTGAAACTTTTTTTTGGAAATTGTTTGAGCGAATTCTGTTCAGATTAAGACATTTACAATCATTTGTGGTTGCTTTTATTGAGCAAGTTCAGAATATTGAGAAGTCAAAAGCATCAGTTGTTAAGGTTGTATCGTGTTTCGTCACTGTGAAGGCAAGGATGCAAGAGAAACAATCAGAGGTACATTTCAAGCCAAGTTAAATCAGCTCTGAGAAAATTCAGCGAAGGCAAGGTTCATGACTGTGATTCATTCATGTCAGATTTATCTGTATTGTACAGGTCTTGTGTTTCACATCTGGCCAACCCGCTAAACGGTCCACTTTTTTGCTGAATTTCAATGCTTTGACTAGATCCCTCCGTTCGCAAACACCTAATTGGGAAAAGGATGAAACATATGAGCAGTATCTGCTTGATAGTGTTGCGATCGGAAATCCCGAGCGGTATGCGAGCTGGTGCAGAGCTAAGCTTCGCACCGTGGCAGCAAGCAACAACAGAGATCATGCTCGCAATCTCTCTTACTATTGCTTGCTCGCGCTACAAATATAATGGTGTTATTCTTCACGCACATCCCGTTCGTGGTGAATCACACAATCAACGCAACACCACCGGAGAGGTTGCAACAATAGAAAGGTTTCTATTGATGAAGCTGGAGTAAACTGTTTGACCAATACCAAAACTTGTTCGAGTTCGTGCAAAAAGAGCATCAGCCATATGCAATCTATTGTAAAATGATGGAACCTGATAGATGGGCAAAAGATTTTGCAACTTGCAATACCATTAAACGCTTCAAGAGGTGATAAAGATTGCACAGATTTATTTCAATGTTATGGCTTTTTATGTTAATATGGAACGATTTTTTGCTTGATGCAGCCACAAACCAAAAAGAAAGAGAAACCTTTCTGGCTGAACCATTTTCTAGTCTAAGTCTAAAGCTGGTGTGCAATTTCAAACATCTTTCATGCAAGTAGTTTCATAAAATTGTAAAAGGCGATTCTACATTTTTAGGATATTTAAGAAATCTGCAAAATATTCATGGGCTAAATAAGTTAAGTAAATATGGATTTTGTTTTGTGTGTTTTGAATGAAACATCGTCTACACTGGACGTTTTACTTCAATGCTTAAAACTAATCAATAGGCCTTTTCGTTATTTGACTTGTTAAGGGTAGATAATACACTCAAGTAAGTGACAGTCGTAAATTGTCCTCCCTTTGCACTGAAAATATGGCAGCCCTATTGAGCTTATAGATAAACATGGACAGAAAAATAGGAACTTCCCCTTTACAAGTCTAGAGCTTATCCAAGTGATTCTATGAAACATTATAAAGCAAAAGAGGCAAAAATGAGAAAGGAAGAACTTGCAGCTAAGTCAAGAAACATTCAAGTTACTATTTTACAGTGGCAGTGAAGTCCACCGGAGACATTTCTGCGGAACCTGTACGAGGACAGAAAATCGAAGAACATGTTGTTACAGACTTAGATGTACGTAACGATGACGATAGACCTGGTTTAACCAGCGGTGCAGTAGCAGAAGAAGGTCGAGAAGTATCATCGGAAAACACGATAGATGAGTTGGCTGACGCTATCACTGGAGGCAAAGATATCGGTTTCTGGTCATCCAATATACCGGAAAAGATGCGGGAATATTGGTTGAAAAAACAAAAGCTTTTCTTTTAAACATGATGTTCCACAACGCAGAAAAGACAGAAACTAGTCACGGAAATGCAACACGTATCTTATTCGCTTCCAGAACCACAACGCCGAAGTCGTTGAAAGAAGCTGGCTTTGTTTTTCTCTTTCACAAACTTCTGTTTATTGTTTCACTTGTAGACTGATGTGCGCGGATACGACTAAATGTGCGCATTTCCTTATTAGAAAAGAATCTGCGACTGGAAGTACGTAGAGGAGTCACGAGCAATCATTGCAACATAAAGATGTCACGATTACGTTTAGTCGCAGATGTAATTAATCACTACAAAGAATTGATACTGAGCTAGCTAGTCAGATTAATTAATGCTAACAGCATTGTAAATTGTTTCGGCAACGTTTGGTTTCTGTCGTAAAGTTTATTGCTGAGCGAGGACGGACGTTTAGAGATGATGAAAACGTTGGATCAGGCTGAACCATTTGAAAAAAGGAAATACGATGCTTCTGGTGACTGGTTTTGCAACAGTTTCACAAATTGCTAATCATTGCCAATTATCATGTTGCATCATAAAGTTTTTGTACACTTGAGTTGACAAATGTGACACCACGAGGTTATGTCATAAATATTAAACGTAGAAATACTGGTGACTTCATCGGCCATCCCCTACCTAAAGATTCTATATCAACACATGGGTCCCCCCACCACGCCTGGGCCCCCACCATCTAAATCCGGCGCTATGTTATGCAAAACAGTGATTGTACGTTCACTATTTGCGTTTATTGCGAGATATTTTGCCTATACGAAAAGGTGTGTGCAATTGTTGAGTCAATACTAATACAACTTATAATGAGTTTGCTTTACTGAACCCCTGAAATAAATTGCATGAAGAGTGAATTACAGGTCATTTTCTACCGTGGCGATAAAGTCATAAGCTTGTTTAACTTTCCATCACTGTACGGTCGGCGGGAAATCCTGGCAATAGGCACTGCTTACGTAGTCATGTGGTTCTATTTTCGCCTTGATGTAACTCTGTTCAGTCTCAAATCACAAAGCTGAACAGAACATGTTTACTTTGCGCAAGGCTTCCCATAAATGCACTTGAGTAAATTTAACCTGAGAACAACTTTTGCTTGCACTGAGATAACTTGAGAGCTTGCGAACTATAAAGAATTATTGCCGTTGTTATCGTGGTCGGTTTTAATTGGTTTCGTTCACATTGGTAAGAAGTTAACAGCTGACTGCGATATCAACTGTTGTAGTAGAACGATCAATCTGCAAAGTATTAATTTTTACTCTGGCATTTGTGCAACCGTATTAATTGAAAATTATATATAGTTTATGAAAGGCACTGATGTGTTTTGCATTTTCGAAACTCTTCTGTGGTTATTGTCACGAAGTAAACCTAAAATGATACTTACTGCTTTCATTTCATGTCGTTTAGCAAAATTAAAACTACAGAAAAATTTACAGCGATCATTTTATGTGATAAGACTAGCTAGAGAATATAAGCCTGGTGTTCTAGATTAACTAGAGCGAGAAAATGTAAAGACAATGCTACTATCCACACATCTGTTTTTTCCAATGTCTCACAGACCCAGGTGGCAAGCCAAAGCTGCCGCTGATGCAATCGGATATTGCGTATGACTTAGAAATGTGTTGTTTGAACATTATCCTACAGAGCCGTTGAGCAGCGTTCGGTTTCATATGCATTTATTTCATGTTGATTCAAGTTTATCTCCTGCTGACACTCTTGTCTGAATTGTTGTATAAAACTGCATTTATGCTAAAATGATAATTACGAAAATTTTGTTGCCGCGTGATATACCACGAAAACAATGTGCAGGTTTCAATAAGATTTGTGAAAGCTCATATCTGAGCACCCTGACAACAAGGATTTTGATGTAAAGTCCCCAATAATATGGATAAAAGTTGAGTAGTAATCAGAGATTTAAGCATTTGCAACTTCCAAGTAGACTAAAATACCCTAAACGCAACATTTGCAAAGATCCTTGTAATTACTATCTAACGATCAGACACTTTGTTAATAAAATCAGAGGTACAAGCTACTTCGTGGAACAGTATAAGACAGCTTAACTAAATTTCTAGCCTTCCTTTTACACAAGCAAAAACAAATTATCACATTAGGCAGTTTCATTGAAATGCTTTTAGAGCTATGTGTTTTGCAAGTACTTGCAAAAAAACTGATCATTGTTTTATGGGTTCGGATATCTCAACCGCCTTGCAAAATCTGAGCGTTAGACAACACAGTGAGCATGGGACATTTTCCATTCGCAAGGAGGAACTGTTTACTGGAAGGTCAGATTTTGGTTAAAGGAACAAACAAAACAAAATAGCTAGATTTTAAAAAATATTAGATAAAGCAGACATTAAGCGAATGCAACGACTCTTTACTCTAATCTAATGGGTGCTGAGGTCTTTTAAATGCAGTTACTGAAAACTTGTTTGCCCAAAGATTAACTGCGTCGAGTGTTCTTGAAAGTACGGTGAGATTAGTGCGGTAGAAAAGATTCAGTTTCAAAAATAAATGTAACACGTTGAAGCTGCTAAATTATTAAATCCTAAAATCTTGCAACCAATGATTAAGATGGAGCGAGGTTCCGACCAGGAGAAATATATGAATGCATATTTGTCAGCCTTGTATGCACAGCAAACAAAGCATAGTGACCCGCGTAGCCTTGACGCCCAATAGTTATTCATTTACATGACGGGTGACGTTTGTGGCTCACACAATGCTCCGTGTTGGTTGTGACAAGACTCGTGCAACTTAGATCGAGAAAATCGTTGGTTCCTTGAAAAAGCAAATAAGAGCGTTCAGTGCGTATGTTTTGGAAATCGAAGCTATTTGCAGTTGGTTTTTGTAAAAATGTTATCAATAGACGCAGGAGGGAACGCAGCTGGATGACTGAAAGGAAAAATCTTTACGAAGGCCCTATCGAAGCTATTCATCAAACGGAAGTATTTAGCTTCAAGAAAATGGAGCAGTGTTCATTACAGTAGAATGGTTTAGGGTCAAACCCTAAAAGAAACTAATCACTTTAAATTTCTGCCGCCGCTTTAAGGCATAGTTAGAGTTTAAAGAAACAATGTTCGGAAGTCAAGTGTAGTTGAATTAACATTGCTGTTGTCACCACGTGAATTAATACCTGTCGTAAAACTTGATGATCGTTGCTTCTCCGGTTCTCATGATTTTTTCATTCAAGCTTGTTTCCTTCAAAGTGGGACAATATTTGGCAGCAACAAAATGTTTTACCCATTTTTCTAGCTTTTAGCTGTACAGTGAAGATAAGTATTCTACTTTTGTCAATTGAAAATCTAGTAAAGTCTGTTTTCTAGCTCGATGTGAATCTGTCACAAAATAGCCATCCAGTTGTTGTCTCATCGTATGTAAATTAGATAGATTACAGATGGCGAACGATTTGCGGCTGCTACGCTTCCAGATATTTCAAACAAAAAGTGCTTGGAGGGTAGATAAAGAATTTTATCTCACATCGAAAGCAACTGTAGCAGACTTTAACAGATGGTTCCTGATTAGACTAGCAGCTCGTAAACAGTTTTGGTTGTGCTAGGTGAGTTCTAAGTTTGCGTTACACAAGTTATCCAAATTTTGACTAGTAGGGGTACTTAAACTAGGGCAAAACTATGTTGACAGAGTAGGTGGAAACAAGGAACATCAAAGTAGTTTCTCCTAAGTGCAGCTGTGAAGCTTGATGTACGCGGGAAGCGTCTGGTTGTTCATACTATTTTCATTACGTCACATCAGTCCCGTCGCTACGGGGATTTTGTGGGCTTAGCTCCGCCAAATAAAGCTTCAGCCGCCTAAATTAAGGCATAAAATGCTGGAAGTGGAGTTTTTATCAATCCGTGTTTTGTTCTGTCCTGTAATTTATGGTAGATGATAAAAAGGATGCCGGTTTTGCACGCTCGACCTAAGGTGACCTCGCAGAATGAAAACGCTGGAAACACTGCTCGTTTCTGCTTCAGGGTAGTAACTACGGATCCGCCTGTCATGACGCGGCTCGGATAAAACGCCCAGTTATCAGTCACACAGCAGCAACCTCGTAGCCTAGCAGATATATTAAAGGGCTCGTATGGTAATGCTTTTCGGTTCGCCTCTCAGCTTTACGACTTTCGTTTTGGTAGTAGTTGCTGCACAAGTACATACACATTTTTCTCTTCAAATTTTCCGTTTTGCTTGTACGATTGGGCTTTACAGTAGGTTTAGGGATTAGCTTTAGGGGTTAGGTTTAGGGAATACCTTTAGGGGTAGGTTTAGGGGTTAGCTTTAGGGGGTAGGTTTAGGAGTTAGCTTTAGGGGTTAAGTTTAAAGTTTGAAACTTCAGGTTTATAACGGAATCAGTCGAGTACAGCACATGCTTCCCTCCGACCCGGCCTGCCGTACCTTGTCGCACAAACGAGCAGTGTTTCTAGCGTTTTCATCGCGCAAGGTTACCTTAGGTCAAATGCACAAAATCGGCATCCATTTTATCATCTACCGTAATATATGGATAGAGCGTAGTACTTGCTGCTGTTACCTGAAATAACATGCATTGCTGATCATTTTTGAGACGTTTATGAGGTAATAAACGTATTTGAGGTTTCAGCGCAAAGCATCAAGGTTAATTGCTTGGAGTGTTGAACGTGAAGCTAACCTACATGCCTAGTTCAGGTTCAGAAGTCAGACTTCCACTTGATCAACGTATTTTATTTTGTGAGTGCTGCGAAAAAATTGTGGCTAGCCGAGATAGTCTTCTCGTATTTTGCACTGCATACAAGCAAGATACCTGTAGTGCTTATGACCAAAGTTACACATTTGCGCAGTCTGCTGTTCAGACAGTCAAATGGAGTTAGTAGTGTAGTAATGTAGTTAGAAGAGTTTATTTAGCAATAACTGCTAAGATTGCCCCGACAGGGTAGTGCAGTTGGTGGATTACGAATCTTAACTATGTTGCGTCCACTTAGACCTTAACCTGGACTTACTAACATTTATCGCCTATTTGCGATACAAAATAACAGCTATGGTAAACCAGGAGATTAACGAGTCTAGACATCAGAAAGCTTCATGCATGCATATTTCGGCCAGTAAAAAGCCTGTTGCGAATGATGTTTCAGCAAAAATTCACTAGCTCATGGTAAAGTTTATCAATTTGCGTTAATTAAAGACCATGCTCATCGCGGTGCACTGGTTTGACTGGCCTCAGACTTGTTCCTTCGATAACAGTGTTTTCACAACTGAACTATAGGGTTGATTCTGGTTTCTTGCAAATCTTTGTTGAAGATTTGCATTTCAATATGACATCTCAAAAATTGCCGTCATTTAAGTGACAGTGATAAACACAATTCCAGGGTTACCAGGTAGTCATCAGCAAAATAGGCCAGATTAACCCTGAAAAAAAGCCAAATACACTATAAATACACAACAACACCTTTAAAACACCCAAAGGCGCTTTTACAAGCCAATATATAAATATTTTATACATAAAAAGAATAAAGTTCACTCCACTATTAAACTTCGCGAAACTTTTGGTCTTTCTGAAGAGTAATCTGAAAGTGCAAACCTAAAAGCATGTAACAACAAAACAAAAATTCATGAATTCTCGTGCAGAGTTCCCAATAAAAATTTATCATTCTGTGTCAAGAAACAGTGGCTAGAAATCTGCCAGTGCCCAGAAGTCTGCCGAAAATCATCTTTAAATCTGCCAAATCGACATAAAAATCTAATTCACCAAAAATGGCCAAAAAAACAAATCCCAACTGGCCTTCTTTCAACAAATAAAAAAAGCCAAAGGAGTTGAATAAAAGCCCAAAATTACAAATTTGGCCTCAAAAAGACAAACTGGCAACTCTGGACAATTCTTGTGCTAAGCTCGTTCAAAAATTTTTAGTTTCAAGCTACGAGTCTATTATGGTTATTTGTGGGAAAATATTCAATAACTTAATACAGTAGTCCCCACTTACTAAGCCCACGGTTAATAAGGCCACCCACTATAAGCCCAAAATTTTTCGGTCCGGAATTACTCCATTTATTCCGGTCATTGAAAATGCTTCGTACGCCAAAAACCCCGCTTCATAAGCCCGATTTTTGAACACATTTGCTTAAAATTGGGTGAAAAAGAGTGGCAGCTCACACTTCTTTGTCTTGGTTTCGACGGTTTCACACTTCATTACACTACTGACCTCATTCTCAATTCAACTGTTTTGTCACAAATCATATTATTTGTGCCATAATTGATATGGGAAGACAAGTGGTGCTCTGTAAACTTCATGTTCCAAAATGGCGAAGAAACGTGCCGACGCAGCCTTGTCTAAGAAACTTGAGATTATAAAAAATGGCTTAGCACTGGCAAAATGCAGTCAACGTGCTGCCGCGGAACAACTCAAACGTCTCTCGACAAAATGCATGAATTTGAAAAATTGAACCGCCATGTTCGACAGTTTCCACGTCGCTAACAATCAATCAGGCAACTTACTCTTGATGTTTTTGCACGGAAATGAATATTGTTTTACCGTAAAAAACAAGGAAATTTGCTCGTTACCTGTAACAGTTGTGCACGAAGGCGTGACGAGGGGGGCAAGGGGGAACAATTCCCCGGGCGCCGAATCACTGCGGGGGCACAGAAAAGTCTCAGCAATGTCGCAAGTACTATCTTCAATACAGTACAGTTGCTTCCGAAAGACCTCAGGTTCGAATATGTGGGCGCAAAACTTGTTTCTTGCCCCGGGCGCCATCTAACCTCTTAGTGTTAATATATCTGGCGATAGTACAATCGGCCACACTCATTTATGCGCATAAGAGCTCCGAAAATTTGTCCCCGGTTAATAAGCCCACCCGCTTCAATCCAAAATCGTCCGGTCCAGAGGTGGGCTTAATAAGCGGGGACTACTGTAAGTAATTTTCCCGCAATGCGCATCACAAATTGCAAATGCTGTGTTGCGACTTAAATGTAAATTTTCAGAATGTCAAGCCCCCCTGCAAAAACGTAATGCCCCCTAGTGAAGACTTGGCAACGGTTTTGCGTCACGTCCTTACTCAATGAGCTTGATCGTACAAAGAAACTGTTTCTAGCTTGGCAAATACAGATCCACAGGTCCGATTTTCCCTAGTTGCTGGCTACTGAAACCTTGAAAAGCGACAAGTAAGACGGATAAGCTACAAAAAAGCACAGTGCTGAAAGCAAAAAGAGGGTTGAAAAACATTGGAAATATTTGGTCTTAATGGTAACAATGACTTGACATATCAAATAAGTTAGTTGATCACAGTAAGCTACAGAAAGGCTAGTAATGTTGTATGACGTAGACTAATCATAATGCTACCTAGCTGCAGGCCCAAATCAAGGTGTTTCTTGATGGGTTTTAAGTTTATTTTCTGTTGATTGTGACACAGTTTCTTTTACATTGAACAAAGTCATTTTTATGAATGTAAACTTTAGAGACGTGTTTGTGTCTATTGTAGACTAGTTTATAGCCTACTTCTTGAGCGCTGGATACACAAACGCTCTCTCAAACCAACACAAATAGGTTTGCTGGGGCATAATGCATTGCAGGGATCGGAAATTAGATTTCAATTCGTGTTCCATATTTTGCTAGGCTCCACAAAATAAATTGCAGTTGTTTCTCTCTCCATCACTACAAGCAGCAAATCATATTTTTGGTCTATTATTACACAATAGTAACTCAAAAATAATAAGGATATTTTGTGGACAGCCTGTCCCTTCAAGTACCGCGCGCGCCACTTTTTTTGCAGAACCTTTTGCCACTTTGCAACTCCATAACTCGCCAGCCGATTGAGCTAGAGAGCTATTTAAACCCTCTACAGATTCGGGAAGTCTTGTAGTTTAGTTTCAAAAAATTTGGAAAATTTTGGGTTTGGGTTTTTTGTGGGTGACGTCATAATGGGGGCAGGTTTATGCGCATTTTTGGCCGAGGTCACCTGGCCCTGGGCGCCAATCGAATGAGCCATTTTTTGGCTCAAGTTTTGCAAATTTCAGCAAGAAAAGTGGCGCACGCGAGACAAAAGGGTATGATAAAAACACGGTATACTCGTGAGCGCAAACGAGAAGCAATTGTACATGGACCAACTTACCAACCACAACCTGAAATTAAGAATGTAATTTGCATAACACCACAAATTGCTTCTAGTAAGCTTGGTACCATGATAATTTGTGACAACGAGCGAACCAACAAGCTCTGGTCTTCTCGAAGACTTATGCAAAGACACCCTTTCACGTTCAGATGATATCACGAAAATACATCTTCAAATTACCTACTCAAACTTTGAAAATAGATTTGAAAACATTTTGAGTCAGTATTCTGTTCAGAAGTACAAGTGCATACCATGCAACACGAAAGTCACTGCAGTGAAGCATCACTTGCAACGCGACCGTCCGAATACAACTTAGCAGTAGATTCGCCGCTTCTCGCGCATGCGCAGTTGACACGCCTCACTTTTGTATCCTGGCTTTAGTAGGTTTTGCGCATTTAACTGAAATTTTCTTCGCATCAAACCAGGATGGTAAAAAATTCGCAATAAAATGTAGCAAGAAGTAAGCACTACTTATGGTGAACCTCCAAAGGTTTTGTAGCAAAATTTTCAGTGTCCTTGACTTGGGGTTGTTTGTTTGTCTTCTTTTGCTTCAAACATAAGTGTTAATTTATCAATTACCCACCATGTCACAGTACGTTCTAGTGCAATGATCAAGAGCTGCATTTTTTCAGGTTCTATAAAATATCTTTATATAGGGCCAGGATTGGTGCTTTGACTTTACAGCTTTGTACTCTCTCCTGGTGTTTATTACTCTGACAAACGTAGTCTGCATTGGAATTGTTCGCTGAAATCAGATTCATTTGCAAAAGAAAGCATTGACCAAGCCAACCACTGAGCTTCAAAGATTTTTTTGCGGTGACCAGCTCTGCACACATAACCAGTAACGTTTGGTGTAACATGGAGAAAAAAAATGATGTTGTTGACGGAGATCCATTTCAAGAGTATGAAAGTTGGTTTTGTAAAAAAATTTTGTTTTTCGTAACTCGGCAAACAACATGTAGATGCAAACTAAACAATTTCAACTTCAAAGTTAAATGATGGAATGTGGAAAGTTGATTTGTTTCGCAAGAAGTGCTTAAAGAGTATGACAGCTTTGCTTACTTTTATTATGTTGCAAAAATGTGTTAAATGTTGGTGAAGCTTCCTTTTTTGCGTTGTCATTGAAATTATGTCACTGGAAGCAAGAAATAATTAGATTTAACAAGTCTTTTTATGAATTGAAACATGAAAATTACCGATTGATTTTTTTGAAATAACAAGCTTTTATACGAGCGATCTATTTGTCAGTTTCTTGTTTCACTTTTGAATCTTACCTTCCAAATTGTCATGTTAAGTAAATATAATATGCCATGGCTTACTTTTCACGAAGAATGTTGCATACAAATGTTAAGTTCTCGCACAACGTTTTATTTGCAACACCTACCTTCCTCCGACATTTAGATATTTTGAAGGATTACCTTTGTTGCAAATTCATAAATATATCGCCAAGATTTCTGCATGACAGTGCAGGTAACGAACATGGTGCAATACATTGCCTTTGCTGAACGCAAAATAATGGTTCATTAACTTTTTTTCTTAAGAAGGTGTTAATGCTTAAGGCTACCTTTTCTTTTTTCTAAAGAGATCTTTCCAGCTCCAGGGTCAATGTTAGAAGTTCTGTCGGACATTCTACTGTTGCTGAATATGACACACAAACTGATGTTCGCAAAGATGAAAACTTGGCTGCTTCGTTGGTTCCACGGTACAACATGACTCATGCGGACAGAGGTTTCTTTGTCATCTTCAATCAAAATGTAAATTTAAAAGAGTAAATTTCCATTGCTAATGATCATAAAATCTGTACAAGATTTTAGATAATTAGTCTCATGCTAAATATGTAATATCTATGTTTTCAACAAAATTTCAGAGTATTATGGATAAAATGATAATTTTCCGTCTGCCTGTAAATATATGGTGTTGGCATGCATAATCACAAATTGCCGTTTCGTATTATGAGTATTTTTTCCGAATAATCTTAAAGCACTTGCTAAGAAATTATTGTTTCACTTACACGCTTTTATCATACACGGAGAATGAAATGTAACTAAGACCAAAGAATTAGATTAATTAAATTTGTTTATTTCTTCTTTTTTTAATTACTTAAAGGCTATCAATTTATTCCAATGAGGAATTTGAATCAAATGTTGACTTAAACGTTTTCAACCAGTGACAACAGTCTCAAAATTAACTATCTGCTTTTTGGATGATCTGATTATAAAAGACTGATGCAGTTTATTTTTTTGAATCTAAATATTGGACGAGTTCAAAATTTTGCTCGTTTTCCTTGTACTTGTTTGTGACTCAACGCAATGCTAGTATTGTGAATTCGGCTGCAAGTCAGAGGCTTAGTTTCAAGCTTTTTCTGTAAAAGGTATACTCATTTTTCCGTAAAAGTTGTTTCTTCTCAGAAATTCGAAAAAATGCCCAAAAGAGATGGTACATATATTGACGCTTCAGAGTTAACATCAACAGCTGAATTTCTGGGTTTTACGAACGTTCAAGTTCATCACGATTGCAATCACAAAGAGATTATGGAGCACATCAAATACTGTATGTTTCTCATTTCACCAACCTTCTGTAATGTATTACAACTAGCAGAACTTGCAGAGTGATAACTTTATGTATAAGCTAAACCGACGGCAACAATGGGACAAGCAACGTTCTTCAATTCAACAATAAAGGATGGTCTGCCAATTTTTCAATCTTCGATGTTTAGTGTAATTTTTGTAATTGTGTGTTGCTAGTATACTAGATAAAGTAACTACAAGCTTGGTGATTTTGCGTTATCGGTTATGCAGTTAATGCATTGTTAAGAATTGATAAATAGCTTGTGCTCATCATTTGCAAATCTTACTTGGCGCTTTGCTTGTTTAGATGCTTTCCAAGATCACGATAATTATGACTGCTTTGTCTGCTGTATTTTAACTCATGGGGAGAAACTGACAACGAAGGCAGTTCCTGAAAGCAAATCCGAACCAACTGTTTTCACAAAAGAAGTTCTTTACGCTAAAGATGCTGCATTTGAATTGAATGATCTAAAGAAACCCTTTGAAGCAGACAAATGTCCGTCTTTGGCAGGAAAACCAAAGCTCTTTTTCGTACAGGTTTGATTAACGCTGCATATCTAGTTTGCCAAATAATTTTACTAAATAAAATTACTATTGTAGGCAGTGGGGGATTAACTTAGTAGCAAATGCAGCAATTGCTACGGGCCCCGCGGTCTTCTGTAATAAATCTTATTTATTACATTATACATAAAAATTTTTCAGTCTAAGAAGTCGATATTTTGCTAAAGTAGTCCAGTAAGCGAAGGGTTTCAGTTGAACACTGTCTATGTCCACAAATTCTTGTTTGATTCTTTTTGTACAGTCATGTCACAAAAAACGTATGATTACGTCAGCGGTGTTGCCATTTTATCTGATTTGCTGCTAAATCTAACAGGATATTCTCACTAGTAGCTGCAAAATTTTCAATCTAGCATTTGGATAGATGATTTTCTAGCAGGATATTACCAACCGTTTGACCGTTTTAGCAGGTAACGAATTCCTGACTGAAAACCTGTTTCAACAGTTTTTCAAGATGGAAACTTTTACCCCTTCTTCATCGAAAAATATACTTCTCTTCACGTTTTTAATTGGGTAACACCAGGACAAAGCACAATCAGCTGCCTGCAATTATTTGGAATTTTTATTATGATGCAAAGAGCTGGTTCAAGCAGCTAATTTTATCATGATAGCAAGTGCTTAGATGGCTTGGTGAATTCTGAATTATTTGCTTGTGTGCTTAGTGAGCGCATTTGATTAAAAGACAACATTGGTAGAATGTTTTCATCCCACAGCATGATATTGTTTTAAGTTCTAAAGACCAGACTTAGAAAGTTGTGCAGTAGGGTTGAAACTGTACTGAGATTGTTTAGCGCTGATCATTGTTCTACTTTTTAAAAACATGCAACCATTTGAAAGAAATTGTCAAGAACTGTGTGTCATACAAAAAACGAGGTCAGCTGCAGTTACGTTGCTCAAAATGTTGACAGAAAGAAAATTGTGGACCGGAAAGTGTGTTGATCACTACCGGCATTTTCAACACACACTTACTGAGAACGAGTGCTAGACGAAAACTTAGTATATTGCATAACTTTATAGGTTTCTTTTAATCATGTTAAAAATAACAGATTTTGTAACAGTATTTCACTGCTTATAACAGATTCTGGAAACACAGATGTCTTGCCCACACATTTTATGATTGAGCAGGTGTTGAGATTTTTTTAAACTTAGGGCCCCGCGCTCTTGAAATGCTACAGGCCCCACGCTACCTTAAACCGGCACTGATTGTAGCAGTGTAAAAGTGTCAAAGATATTTCTTGTAAATAAGTGTAAAACACAAAGTAGTGGTTCTTAACCTGCGTTCGATCGAACCCGTAGGATTCGACGGAGCCGTTTCATGGATTCGACGAAAGTCATCTGAACCATGTAACCCTTTTTTACTTTCTGTTGTTGGGCAAAAATGGGGTGCGACAAAAGTTTGGAAAACTACGTAAGGGTTTGGCGTGTTGGTAAATTTTAAGAACTACTGACATAAAGGATATTTCTAAGTATTTTTTTTCGAACTTAGAGTAAATTACATCTCACGAAAAAGTGCAAAAAATACCTTTTCAACTATAATAAAAAATTTTGATTGAAAACCCTACACACTGAATGTGATTTTGAACAACTATTTTGCGAGAAAAAAGTAAACATGCATGCTAAAAATGGATTCCTTATTCGGTACTCATAAATATGTTCTTTTCAGGCTTGCAGGGGCACAAAATTTGACAACGGGATGGAACTGTCCGATTTAGCAAATGATGAACGTGAAAAAATGGTCAAACGGGACGGGACTGATGCAGTTGATGGACCGATCGTAGCCAAAAAACGAATTCCTGTCGAGGCAGACTTCCTTTTTGGCCACTGCACAGTACCAGGTAAGCAAAGAAGGCTGAACGTAAAGGCCCGGAAAATTCCGTGATTTGACAGTTTGAATTTCAGAGTTTTGTGGCGTTTCAACTGTTTTGGTCGAAAGCAGGGATGGAAAACTTTCTCATGCAATTGATATAATTTTTTCCCAGACTAATACTATTGATAGTGTAATGGCCTAACGCTGTCAAGTGGATTTTTCATTTATTATGCGTGTTTCTTTAGTTTGAATTTCGTTACTGATTTCATTTCAATTACAGTCAGACCTCGTTTGTCTGAACTCCGATTTTCCGGAATCTCCGCTATCCAACACAAAACTGCTAGGAACGGATTTCGCCCAATGCATTTCACCCCTTTAATCCGGAAATCTGGCTATCTGACTCCGACACGGAAATTTAGGAACGGATATGTCAAATCAATAGAAAAAAAACGTTAAACCGGATTGGGCCAACTGTTACTTAGTTGTTTATTAAATCACAATGGTAGTGTGAAAGTCAATATTCTACGCACAATGAATGTAACAGTGGCAGAGCGTGCAGGACGCAGTTAGGTCCCTTGCACAGTTCTTTTTCGCATTTAATCTCATTCTGAATGCATGCTAGCTTACATATATGGATCTGTTAATAAACAAAAATCTATGAGTGTTTCAGTTAGTCATGTTCCATATGCAATCCACCTTTACTTAAGTTGACAGGTAATCTGAGTCTAGATTACAGTTTTCTTTTCTGTTCCCCTTTGAGCGTCCCATTGGTCGAGTTCTACTGTACTGCACATCGTCACCTCTGTTTATATTGTTAACATTTTATCTGAAAAGAATTTCGCTCTTTATACTTTCGATTCCGATTATCCGGGTACCTCCCTAAACCTGCTTTATTTGACGAAACAAAGTAGTCCAACAAACGAGCTCTGGCGGTACTGTACATTTTTGACTTCGTTTTCAATCGCATTTCATTTTTATTTTATTTTCATTTCTATTGCAAATTCATTTTCTATTTTGTTGCAAAATTCATTGTAATTTTACTTTCAACTAATTTCCAAATTTCATTTCAATGTTTTTTCATTTTTGTTTACAAGTTCATAGTTAATTTCATTTCAGTGTGGTTTTCAATTTCATTTCAATTTCTGTTTTGAGTTTCATTTTCGTTTTGAAAGTGAAGCACAAGTGCGAAACGAAAACTCCGCGTGGACCACCGCATTCACGATCACATGATGAAACAAACTAACTTGAAGCCCAGCGCTGTCAATAGAGAATTATACGCAATTCTATATTTCAAACGCTAAGGCCTTCTGATCGTGCACTGCAAAATTTGCAATGATATTGTTTGCAAGATTAAAAAAACATCAGGTAGAAAAGCTTGTTCTGTATGTTACTGACGAATAATTAATATCGTAATGTTTAAGCGAGAAAGGGCGATTTTTGCTTTTTGCGCATTTGCAGACTTGCCACTGTGTGGAAACAAACTCACGCGGTGCTGTTGCAAAAGCTGCAGTCCCATTGGAAGGTTTGTTTGCCGTGAACTCGGCAAGGTCGAAAATGAAATTGAAAACGAAATAGAAAATGAAATTCAAATAAAAAAGTAAATCCATGAAAAAGTTCACATGACAGTTATGGGCCACCATACACTTGTGCTTTTTTCTTTATTTTAAGCAAAGTTGCTTCATTGATAATTGCTGAGATCGTAGAAACAAGACATGTTTTGGTTGGTTTTACTTTCAATCAGTTTGAAATTGTCATTGAATATTATCACAGATTACTACGCATGGCGCAGTCGTCGCACAGGCTCGTACTTCATAAGGGAGTTGTGTACTTGCTTAAGAAAATACGGCCATACCAACGACGTCGAACAAGTATGATTCGCAATATATCTTTTGCTTTTTACGTCTACTAATTTTTCAAGCTTACTTTACTGAGTGTTTCTGTCCAATCCAACGCAAATTTTAGCAACAATTACCAAATTCCGTATCGTTGTTTTTTATTTTGCCCGTATGATCAAGGTTTTCATGGTTTGGTTTTGGTGACTGCAAGGACATTTCGAGAGATCGTAACTATTTTCCCTAAATACCGAGATAGTCATAGAGCGAGGTTTTAATGCATTTTGGTGGTGGTTAGGTAGTAGAGGTTCTCCTGCATTTTGAGAGACCGTTGGAAAAAATTGAGATACCGTTTTGGCCCCTCTGCGTATGATAACGCGCCAAAAGTGCATACATATTTGGCAGTTGGTGACACTTTCAACATTTGAAAAGAATCTGCTGTTTTCTATGTCCAATAGGCCATAGGAGAAAATTTAATATCTCCAGTCAATTCGATTGTTGTGTTTTGGTATCTCACATTAAATATTTCCTTGCCGCTACTTTTTAGCTCTGTTTAAATTCAATCTATTCTTACAGCAGTGAATAAACTTGTGTTCTTGAATTTTTTTCCTATGTTGTTTATGTTAAATTTTTAAACGGGTGTTAGAGTGAAGAATTGCCACATATTGTAATCTTTCACACTAAAAAATCCGCAAGTCAAGTTGAACATGCGCTAATCAGCTAATTATCAAATCATTACTAATCAGGATTCGTGCAACTGATGAAACTTTTTTCTGTTTAAAAGATTATGAAGTTGGTGAACCACAACATAGCCATGGAATTTGAATCTGATACTGTTGAGAAGCAATCCAGCTTCAAAAAGCAAATGCCAACTTTCTCATCTCAACTTACCAAGAGTCTGTATTTCACAAGAAGAACTGTTGTAGAAAAATGAAGAGGATGTCTTTTAGAAATTCGGTAATCAGAAGACGATAGTAATATACTTTGTTTCACGCTGAACAAGAGCACACAAACGAAAAACCAGCAATATTTGCAAAATAATGCTAATGCAGTCGAAACTGTATTTCCTTGTTTAGGACTGTATTCTTTGCAATAGTTCTTTATCTTGTGGATCTTTGACAATTACAGAAACTGTCTGTAGTAGTTTACTTTCGTGCAAACAACTGCTATGTTTACAATGTAACCTCGATGATGAAGAGTTTCGTAATCGCAAATCGTACCACGTGGACTGCTGTGGTTCTTCATATGAGATACCAATAAATAAGCTATTTTGTACTCCTGATATAGTTCAAGTTGATGTTTATCTATGCACTTGTGCGACTCAAATTACGCTTTTAATGCAGAATCATGCAAAAATTACAACATATATAAGTAATTCTAATATATCCGTTGGTAAATTTACACAAGATTTTCACAGCGCGTAAACTTTTGACCTAAAACTGAAAATGTTTACAATTGCTGAGGTGTTTCTAAATGTCGAGGCACACAGGGATGGCAATAAATGAATTGGTTGTCGGTTGATACATGTAAACAAAACCATGCGAAAATGTTTATACATGGGAACTGACAAAATGATTCAGTAAACACTTAAGCGAAGACCTTATACCAGTGGTTTCAACCTAGTGGTCGCGACCGCCTGAGAGGTCGTGAATCATTTTTGGAGGGTCGCGAGTAGGTATTTTATGTACACTGCTGCATTACATTTTCTTAATTCGAGTTTTAGATGGGGGTCGTTGGGCTATAGTGCAGTTGCTATAATGAGTCGCGGAACAAAAAAGGTTGAAAACCACTGACTTTTAGCTTATTGTGCATGGAGCGTTACAAAGGGGTTGATAAATCTTCATGCACATGTATAGGCCTACTTGTTCAAGGGATGGGGTAGGAATTAAGAGTGAAACAACATCACTTACCAAACACACAGTTTGTGGAGAAGAACAACAAAACAAGCACACGCTGTGCAGTTGTTCAAGTTCAGACAAGAGAAACTCTTGATGATGTCTTTCGAATGCAAACGGAAAAGAAGATTTTATCTTTTCAGGATTTGCACTTGTAGCTTTTCGGTGGGTGCCCTGGTGTTGGTGTAGCTTTGAGTCATTTGCTACTCGAGTCTTGGGTAGTAAGCTGTTGATGAGTCTCATATGAATTGCAGAACTTGTTTTCTGCCTTACGGCCTCGATCTGTAAGTAGGCCTAGTGCTACTCTGAGTCCTTTCCTGTAGCTTCGCACTTCGATAAGGCACTCGTAGTTGCATGAAGTCTAATTGACATTCATGAAAGCAGAGCTTGCAGTGAACGCATACTGCTCGACACCAAAACAACGAAGCACGAACTCCTCAGCTGTTCAACACGTGCATCGAAAAACGAAAGACAGACGACGACCGGTGGCAAGCGAAATATCTGACCTAGTATTGTTTTTTCGTTGTTTTGCCTCTCAGAGTAAAGGAATAAAGTTTGGCGATTACTTTATTGATGTGTGTTGTGTATATTAAAACTTTTTGTTTAGATGTCAGATGCCCACAACAAACTACACTACGGGAATAACCATAACTAATGGAAAATATTGTACTTGGTCTTAGACCGATTATTTTTCTTTTTCAAACCCTAACCCGACACATTTGCCTAAACACCAAACACTAACCATCAGCTTTCTCAGCGTAGTTGATGTACAGAATATCACTCTGTGCATGCACACACGGCGTGAAGTCAGAGATTGCGCTCGACACCTGAGAAACCAAAACGGCAACTCGGCAAGGGACCGAAATCGGCTGGTACCCGGTCCTAGACGCAACACTCTTCATATCTCAAAGCTAGAGGTCGACGACGCTGAAGATCCGACGGCTCAGGCTTCCAAAACGTTGACCGAAGAGAAGAAAATATATTCTCAGAAAATAGAAGCTATTTTTTATCATGTAACGAAGTTTTCCCAGAATCTTTAAAGAGAATCGTGGCCAGCGCAGGGTTTCTTGGTGCAAAGTTTAGTTCATGGCTCATTTGTCTATTTTTACTTTTTTGACGTCGGTTAGTTTTCTAACTAATATTTTTGGAAAACTGTTGATTATTCTAACCAACAGCCAGTGGCGTACCGAGGCTAAGTGCCACCCCTTGCGACCATAAAAGTGCCGTCCTTTCCAATCCTACAATTTGCTTACAAGAATTCAAAATAAAAAATATCACGTCTCGTACTCATTGATATGCAAGGAATAATCAAACACGCACAAACTGAAATACTGAAATTGATCTTATATTTCATCGTCGATCTGACCGTCGCCACCTTTCTCATCATTACTCTTCTTATTTTTTCTGCTTACTTTGCATATCATTATTGAAATTGAGTGCTTTTGACATGTTGAACCTTTTAACGAAACGTAGGTAGCTCTCGAGCTGTACACGACATAACACGCTCATTAGCTTTAGGCTATTACTGTATGCGTTAGAAATCAATGCGACACGGAAATTTCCACACAGCCTACTACTCTGTGCAAAATATGCAGTTACTGAAGCCATTTTGAAGCAGACAGATGGATCTTGTTGTCATGAAAATGAAACCTGCAGTAGAAGTAGGCTTAATGTGGAAGATGATTTGATCTGTGCATCATCATCTATTGAGTTTCGAATATCTTTGCAACCGTAATTGCTTACTGAGCCCAACATTATGTCACTCTTAACCGGGGCCGGACACTGATTGATATATTCATGAAGCCCGCACTTTGAATGATCTTAAAGTAAATTTCGTTGAAGCTAATTGCATTAGCGCCATCAAACGTATATTCTGTACCAGGGGTTCCCAACCTTTTACGATCTCGTACCACATGTGTACTCCGTATTGTCAACGCGTACCACTTCTTCCAAAACAACTAATTTGATCGAATCTTAGTCTATTCAGAAGAATAATATACATTAAAACAGGTTTTGTTTTGAGGTGTTTCAGGGACCCGATTCGTGTCCCTAGAATTGAAAATCGGGTCCTAGAATCAGCGAAAATTATCATCGGATCCATAGAATCACAGAAAATCAGGTCCCTAGAATCAGATAAATCGGGTCCCTACAGGTCCATACGGGGTACCTAACATTTTCCTTTAAAAAAATTGATTAAATATCAACAAAGTACCACAACAAAGTTCAATGAGATTTTTGTTTACCTCCCACCAATCGGTCGATACTTGGTGTAAATTCGCTATCAGCGCGTCGAAAGTCATAATCTTGCGATACAGTAGGAATAGCAGGCTACAGGAAATTTATTTATTTAGAAACAAAGTCCAATACGTAAACTCGAAAGCAGTGAAACCAGGTTTTTGTGTAAAAATGGAAGTTACTCGCGTACCACCTGGAAGACCTTCGCGTACCATTAGTGGTACGCAGGGCCGGATTAAGGGGGGGCAATTGCCCCGGGCCCTCCGCTCCAAGGGGGCCACCGTGATGACATTTGTTTGTTTTAAATAAAATATTCGTTTGAAAAATTGTTGTCATTCATAAGAGATGCAAGAATACAACTCTATATTCCGATGTTGCGTTGAGTATCAATGATTTTTCTGCAACTTTGACTTTCTGACAGTTTTAGTAATCACAACTGAATATAAATATTTTCGGTTTCGTTCAATGCAAATGCATTTGAATTTTGCTTGTAACTTTTCCTAATAATCGTTCTTTTGGCATGTGTTTATCTACTCGTGCATCACGCCCACTGCACAAATGTCGTGAAAACGATACCATTTGCGTGCTTAAGCAGCAAAGCTAGATCTGCTGTGGTTGCTGTTTAGTATCAATGATTCGGTAACTTATTGTGTCGTCTGGAGGTAGCCGCAGCTGAACTGCGACCTTTGTTTCGTCATAAAGGGTAACGTATAATGGAAACCCACTTTTCTTCCGATGGCTACTATTCTTGCGTGACCTCATAAACATATGAAGTTAGTCAAGCCATTTTCACCTCATGTTATTGCGTGTTCCGTCAGAAAAGATCAGGCGATTTGTAGAACGAAAGAGCAGAAAACGAGGTTGTAGTGTTTAGCTAGCGCGATGCCGAAATCTGTAATGCCATCAGGAGCTACAAATGGCAGTTTCTAAGGAGAAAAAGCGCAAGAATCTGGCAGTGCTAGCTGAAACGCCGCTACTGAATCGTTTTCGTTCCAGCAAAGCTTTCAAGCAGCAACGTTAAAACAGTGGCGTTAACCGGAACACCTGAAAACGTAGGTGAAAATCACGACGTAAGTTTCGAAGCACCTTTCACACTCAGACTGGCTGGCCATATCAACATGTTATTTTTCCGGTGTTTTTGTTTGTAACCTCTGGTTTCTGCTTATTGTTCGGGTGAATGTTGTTTCTTGCCGAGTCACTCTCTAGTCTATGGAAATACTTTTTCTTTGTAAGAATACACTGTTTTGTTTATGTCATAAACTCACTTCTCGCAGCTAACTGTATGTGCAGTTGAGCATCGTATTTATTCGATTGTAAGCCGCGGCTTATACAGTTTTTCTCATCATTTCATGCGACTTACAATCAAGGACGGCTTACATTTTTGTTTTTTTACTTTATGGAAAGGTACAGATGACGCTCAGTCTTTCCTTGGCTACGTTTTGTCGACCAAACTCTTCTTTCGCGTTCGATTTTCGTCAGCATCACGTGCACAGCCGTCACAGAAAGGATTATGACAAACAGAAAGTGTTTGTAGTGGTGTAAGCATCATTAATACGGGAAACGCACGAGTACGCAAACGTTGCGAATGTATCTCAGAGGCTGAGGTAACTATGTTCAAGTGTGGCTTACAATCAAGGGTAGCTTACATTAATTTTTAACACCGTTTCGTGCGACTTACAATCAAAGGCGGCTGACAAGCGAGTTAATACGGCAGGCACATAATCGACTACTGGAAAACACAAACGAGAACGTTGCGAATCAGCGAAAACATAAATTTTACAAACGATGACGTCATGAAATACGTCATAGGGGCTCTCCAGTAAAAATTGCCCCAGGACCCCTACCCTTTAATCCGGCTCTGGTGGTACGCGTACCACAGGTTGGGAACCCCTGTTCTGTACTAACCGCAACATATATATCCTCGTCTTCTTTCTTTTATTTGCGTTTTTCTCTTCACTGCGATGCATATCCAAGTCCAACGCTTTGCGTGTGGTAGTGAAGACGTCACACAACACAATACTAATTCACTAAAAGCGTTCGAATCCTAACTACAACGGTAACGACTCTTTTAGGCAAATTTAGTGCCATTGGAACAAGCGTGGAAATCAGAAAACTAGTAAGCGGTTTTGCATCAAGGTGCCAGTGGACATATGGAAATATTCCCAGGACGCAATACAGACATGATAAAGTGGTACTGAGGACCACGTATCAAAAATATAAAATTTGAAATTATCAAAGAAAGGAAAGCTTCATATAGGGTACTTATGCCACAACCAGTGGTGGGATTCAAATTTTTGAACAGGTTCTCTCACTCCAGGGCTCACTAATAAAAGATTCTTTCATTATTACAGTCTCCAGAGCCAAACCATGCAGTTTGGCCAGATATAAGTACAATGGTTGATCTTTGTGTTGCCAACTGGTATAGTCTGGCAAGGGAAATTATTGATTTCAGTTATTTTCCCAAACTTTAGTCTTGTTTTTCACTAGGCCTACTAAAAGTCATTCAGAAGTCTATGAGAGGTTTGCCAAAATACGTTATAAGTAAATACGTTATAAGCATTCATGGGGAAAATTGAGAACCTCTGACTTATACAAACAGCCGGTTTCACGAGAAATTCCACGAACAGGTTCTTGAGAACCGGTGGATCCCCATCACTGCCTGACCCTTTGATTACGCGCCTGACAACAGTGACTGATGGCTGTTTGGTGTTGTCTTGATCCTATCGTTGCAAGTGCAAACGCGTAGACAGCTCACCCGGCCACAAAAAGACAACTTTGGCGTGGTTAGCGAAATCTGCAACCGACAGCAAAATGCGTACCTTGTTGGCTAGATCAGGAGTGGGTAATTAGCGGGCCACGGGCCGCATGCGGCCCGCCACAGCTTTTTCAGTGGCCCGCGGAAGCATTCTATAAAGCCTGAAATTTTATTCTACTTATCACATGTTAGTGTTGAGGCTACTTAAACTAGCGTTGAGGCTACTTGAACTTGGCTTCTATTTCCATTAATAGGTACGGCCCTCTGATAAACGCAACCTTCTCAAAGTAGACCCTTAGCCAACTTAATTGCCCACCCCTGGGCCGGATCATTCCGCGTAAATAGCATAAATTTAAGCAAAACACAATGTCAGTTTTAACTATTTCACTGGTACCTGTGATGTTGGCAGAGATTCATGGTTTTAAATTGGTTATAGACTGATTCTCTAATGTCTTTGCTGGTCTGGATAGAAGCAAATCCATCGCCAGATCAACAGCACTGGGGGTGACTTCAAGTTTGTTTGCGGGATTCGTAGCAGTATACAAAAATTTGGAAATTGACTTTATCAGGGAGACTAGAATATTGAGTTTGGAGGTGTTCACTGTGAATTTGATGGTCTCAGTCCGCATGTCCCTACTTCGTTTGAACAGTATCACACCTTTTCTTCATAATCTGAACTAGTGAGATTGATGTTTTTTCTTCACATCAGCAGTCCAATGTCCAAATACACACAGTATGAAACACTTGATCTAATTATACATATATCAGTGACGCTAAATGTATTTTAGGCCAGGGCAATATGCTTCCAGGCCCAGTGTGAATATATCATGCGATTATGAGATTGTTTTTCACGATAGCCAGCAGAGCTACCTAAAATGGGAGTAATGTCATAGTAAATGCCTTACATTTATTTTTTGTTTTTGAATTGTCGCTTAAGCAATAAACATGCTTTCCATGTGCATGTAACTGCACAAGTTTCACCTGGAAATTTTCCAAGCTTTTCCGATGTTCCGGGTTGCTTTTTTCGGTAGCTCCATCATGATTTGCAAAATGCAGCGCTCCAGTTATTGAAATGAATCTGTCTATCGTAATTGTATCCGCAATCGGTTGGTCTGGTCAGTCCTGTTCATTGAAAAAATGCTCATTAATTTCCGATTAGGCATGGTACGTGATCATAATATTCATTATCAAAAATGCTTTAATCTTTCAATTTCTGGCTTAAACGGTTTCCCCGGTACCAACATGTCATCATTCAAGTCATCCAAGATGCAGAAATCAGTGAAAGCAATCGACGGAGACCACGGAAGCTGGTTATAAATAATAAGCTTACCATTCGACAACGTCACTATTTAGCGGATTCGCTTCAAAATTAACAACTTTTGAACATCACTTCATCCATAAAGAATTCAAACCAATAATTTGATCAGAAGATTCAGGATTTGTGGGGGGATTCCTCTTATGACACCTGGTGATCAATAATTTCAACAATCGCTACCGCATCTCCTCTCTGGAAACTGTTCTGCTAACACTTCTCGTCTGCTTACAACAGCACGTCTTGTTCACTGTCATCAAAATCTAACAGCTCTAACACTTCGACACTCGTAAGAAATTTTTTTCTTCGTGTTCTTCGAGACATGTAATGGGCAAATCAAAAAGAAAAAAGGACAATATTGCAACACTTCATTCACCACGTAAGTCTAAAACCATCAAAAATGTTGCAGTCAGGTAGTCACGTGCAGCGAGTTCCAGGCGGAGGCTGCGTGACAAAAGTTTGAAGATGCTGTACGTCAAGCAAGGAAGGAGTGTGAACTTGTCACTTCCCTTCGCGTTGGTGGAATCACAACCATAACCTGAACAGTTCTCATCGACAAAGATCAATCGAAAACTTCAATATGGCACTTCTTCTGAATTATAATAACCCCAAACAACATCTTAAAACTCAAATCATGAATAAAAAATAATAGAAGCAATCAAAATTTCAAGCAAAAATTAATCCCAGAAGGTCCAATAAAAATTATTCCAAGCATTTTATCCCTACTTCTAGTGGCACAATAAAACTTTGCCCTGAGGCATTTGCAAAGTTCCCTTCAATCAAGTGATGAGGAAGCAAAAACCTCGCATCAGGTTTCTTCGTCACACTTCCTTCTCTATAATATGGTTGCATCGGAGGGAATCCCCTAACAAGGAACAAAGAAAACCCACGAATAGTATTTTAATGGCAAAATAGCTCCTCTCTCTTTGCGCCTCATAATTAAATCACAGTCGTTAGCTGCCTACGATATTTGTGCCCACAAGTTTTGTGTGAAATCATTGTTCTTCTGGTCTTACTGCAGATCCGTGAGCTTGATTTGTGCTGGCAAAGGCGTTCAGTAATAAAGACAGCACACCGCCTGCTTTGTTATTTGCTGCACTCTAGCAACAGTTTATTCCATTGAAACTTACAAAAACCAAAACGAGCGCACAAGTTCAGTGATAAAATGCGTACAGAGTTTCCACCATTGAGAAAGACCAGCGGCCTAGAGGAAATAGTATTACGCAGGCACTGCTTGCCTGAGCCATTGGGTAATCACAGTGAGCGTTCTGTGATGTGTTACAGAGACCAATATACAGGTAGCAAAGATTGAAACAATATTTGGGTATAGGAGGGTTACTAGTTTTTTTCAACGGTATTAGACAGAGATAAGTGAACAACAGTTAACAACAACACAAGCTCGTTTCCAATAACCACCTGTTTTAGTGTTTGCTTGCCAAAAACCGTTCATTGTTTGCTGTCCATCACAAGGCGACCTTGAATAGTACTGGATGTGATTAAAAACGAGATTGGTAATTACGCCACAGATGTACATAAAAATCCACAGAATCTTGAAGAACGAGGATGTTTTTGCACGATGAAAGTCATCACTTGTATTGGAGGCTACACTTCACAGCCAGCATGACTGAAAAATTCACTGACAAAGTATAACTCACTGGCACACTTCACTGGTTTCAGAACGATGTAGTTCAGTGGTTCCCAACCTGTGGTACGCGTACCACTAGTGGTACGCGAAGGTCGCCCAGGCGCTCACGCGAGTAACTTCCATTTTTCCACAAAAACCTGGATTCACAGCTTTCTAGTTTACGTTTCGGGCTTTGTTTCTAAGTAAATAAATTTTCCTGTAGCTTGCTATTCCTACTGTATCGCAACATTATGACTTTCGATGCGCTGTTAGCAAATCTATGCCAAGCATCGACCAATTGGTGGAAGATAAACAAAAACAAAAAGCTCATTAAATTTAATTGTGGTCTTTTATTGCTATTTTAATGAATAGGCTACCATTCTTCTGAATAAACTAAGATTCAATCAAATTAGTTGTTTTGCAAGAAGTGGTACGCATTGACAATACGGGGTGTCCAAGTGGTACGAGATCCTAAAAAGGTTGGGAAGCCCTGATGTAGTTGCACGAGTTTTAAAAAGTTTGCTTCTCGTTTACTGTCCAACAGTTCAGAGGGTAGGCTCTGCAGCAGTGCTACTATTATAGATTTTATTTTTCTAAACCGCTGGGGATAGAAGTTTTTGCACAAAATGTTTATTCTAAATTAAAAATAAAATACTGTGCATTCAGCAATTGAAAGCGGAAGTTTTATTTACAAAGCAACTTCATCGAGGATTATCGAAGTAAAAGTGAATCTAAATAAAGCAGGTCTGTATAAACATTACTAACCAAAAGGGTACACAGGTACCCAACTACTTGGATGCAAAATTTGTGAAACTCTTGCTATTTGCGTGGAACAAGTTATGGAAACAAAGAAGCAAACTAACTTGTTGAGAACTCTCCGTACTCCAGAGCTCTGTGGCACAGCCTGTTGTTGCGTTGTCAAATCCTACCCGATTTACACATGAGTAAGTCTTATTTTGTTACAACGACGTTTTGTCTCAGTGCTGGTGAGCGAGCAAAAGTCGTAATTGGGTTTGATCTTGCCGGTTGGTGGATAAGAAATTCTCTTCCTTGCTCAATTTACAACAACTTTGTTGCACGAACTTAGTTTATGAATATATTCTGAGTAACTGCACCAAGATCAAAAACAATTTTCATCCCAATAAAAATAAGAACTGAAATTTTGAAATAACACGTGAAGGAAATACGTGATATTCTGCATGTAAAAGTAACATCAACAAAAAATTGTTAGAAAGTCAAGCATTTGCAGTCAAAATCAAGAATACCAGAGGATTTCCACGTAGTAGGAGCAAAATTACAGTCATACCAAGTTTGTATACACATGTTTTCGAAATTTGGGAAGTGATTAACTTACCGTTGTTCTATGCAAACTACGAAACTCCACTTCATTTCATAAAAATACACACAGAGTGTTGTGATTAATCATTAGATCTCAGTTAAAAGCTTGGTTCCGAACTCGTGCCTTAAATCAAACTAAGCGATTTGTTTGATGCATCACACTCTAAGGCCAGCTTTAAGTCCCGCGTGCGCCACTTTTTTGCAATTTTTGAAGTTTGCAACGCCATGATTCGCCAGGCGATTGAGTTAGTGAGCTGTTCAAACTCTCTACGGATTCAGCAAGTCTTCAACTGCAGGTCAATATTTTTTTCCTTTTAGGATTTGGCTTTTCTGAAGGTGACGTCCCAATGAGGGCATGTTTTTGCATTTTTGGCGAATTTACCTGGCCCTGGGCGCCAGCCCAATGAGCCATATTTTTGGCTTAAGTTTTTGTTTGAAACTAGGCCAAACGCCGCGTCTTTAGTGCCCTTGATTGTCTTTCTAGCATATCTGAAACCAGGATAATGGCTCAAAAACTCATTTTTGACAAAAATCGAAAAGTTTCGCAAAAGGTATAATTTGCCATTTCAGGCCAAACTTTGGCCAGCCATAACTCGGCAGCAGATTGAGCTAGAGAGCTATTCAAACCCTGTAAAGACTCGTGAAGACTTTTATTTAAAAATGAAAAAAATATTTTAAGATGTGCACTTGGGGTTTTGTTTGATGACGTCTTGAGTGGGGTATGTTTTGTCCTTATTTTTATGACGTCATAGCCAATCCAACGAGCCAATATTGTGGCTTAAAGTTTCATTTGATTCTAGGCGAAAATACGAGTCTTTAAAGCCCTTGGTCGAGTTTCTAGCGTTTCTGGTTCCAAAGTTATGCTAAAAAAATTCCAAATATTTTCAGGAATTCCCTAGGGGATTTTCGGGCTTTCCCTAATCAATATTCTGTCATTTTTGCCATAAATTTTCAATCAGAAACGTTAGAATGTCAATCAAACCCTCTAAAGGCTGGTACTATAGAGTAGCATTCATTTAAATCCAGTGAAGTTTCGCGCCACGAAATGGGCTCGATTTTTGAACTCCCGCGGGATGCGGACGTAATCCATTGTTTTGACAGACCTGTCAAAAACATCCTGTGGTTATGTAAACATGGCCGAAAAGGCCGAAAACACACACTGAAACATTTTTTTTTTCAGTCTAGACTACAGGTCTTTCCCCATATAGAGCGGGCCTGAACAGCCCTCTAGCTCGATCTCCTGGCGAGTGATGGCCATTTTGAAAAGGGGTGTAATCCACCCCTGGTTGGGGTTTGTGAGTGCAGAAATTTTAACAAATTTTGGGTTTTTCATCCATAATTTTGGCTAAAGATTTGCTAGAAAGCCATTTAAGAGCTTTAACGACGCGGATTTTAGCCTAGTTCCCGAAAAAATCTTGAGCGAAAATAATGGCTGATTGGGTTGGCGCCCAGGGTCAGGTAAACGTGGCCAAAAAACGAAAAAACACCCCCACTTGTCACGACACCCCCAGAAGTCCCCAAATCCAAAACGAGAAACATTTTTTTCATCTGCAGTTTAAGACTTGCTGAATCCGCAGAGAGTTTGAACAGCTCTCCAGATTAATCGCCTGGCGCGTTACTGAGTTGCCAACTTTTCAAAAATTGCAAAAAAGTGGCGCACGCAGGACTTAAAGGAGCAAACACGAAGAAATTTCAAGAGGCCGGTTTTTTTAGCAAAACGTTCAAAATAATTCTTTAACATATTGATTATTACCGTATTGGCAGTGACAGTGCACAATGTGTACTACTTTATTTACAAAAACTGCAATCCAAATATTTCAATTTCAACTTCAGCAAGCAGCTCTTGTTCAACAGTAATAGCATCGGAATAGCAAGAAGTAATAGCACCACTTTCTTCTTCGTCATTCGCAGATTCTACGGTTTTTAAGTGCTCACTCTGTCACTTTCCATCTATTCTTTGCTTTCATCCATTTCTGAGCAATCTCAAGTGCGCCCTCATCGCTAAGCTGCTCTGAAATTTTAATTGAAACATTTATCAGAGCATTCAGAGTTACATCTGCAGCCGATTTTGTTTCTTGCGTTTAACACCGCGCAGATTTCAAAATCCTCGCTGTGGCCAGGCTGTGGCAGGAGGAATGGACAGCGCAATGCAGCAAAGCCGATAAAGTTCAGGTAACATTTCCCGAAAGATTTCATCTCGAACAGTTTTGCTGCCGACTGCACTAGCATCTCGGCAAAAAGCAAATTCTGGCATAATATTTTTATCCTTCAACGTTTGGTAATCATCTATTGTTTGCAAGGTTTGTTCACCTGAAACAACATTGAACATTGTAATCAGCAGTTTAACATCATGATTTCCATAAAGCTGGCGCTGACTGGCATCAAGAGGAATCTCTTTCGCATCAAAGATGCGGAAGGCGGACAGCATTTCAGGCTCGGGAAAGCGGATTTCAAGATTGTGGAGCAGTGCTTCACAATATGTTTCGATAGTGCATCGGATCAGCCTAAAATCGTTTTCAAGAAGTTCATTTTGTGAGCTTGGCTAAAAATGTGCATTTTTTACCAACCAAGCTTCACGCTTTTTATAATCTGATCCGAATCAGCTATGTTCCAGAAAATATTTCTTTTTGGCATAATGAAAGAGCTGATTGCATGCGTGAAAAATCAAATCTGCTGTGTTGAAAAAGTAATGATAACTTGTTTAGGCAGTGGTGTAGAAGGCGGCGTGCAAGGGGTGCTGCCGACCCTCAAAAGTTTTGTTTTGTCGAAAACCCGGGCAAAATTCCTGAAAATCCAGGCAAGATACCTGAAAATCTGGACAAATTCCCTGAAACTCCGGGCAAAAATGGTGCCCAACATTTGCAGAAAAACACATGAAGACTTTTTTCCAGAGGTCACATCAAAAAAAGGTCTTTATGGTCTTTGCGGGAAAAAAGTTTTTGAATATTTGGGCAAAAATCCTTCGCACACCCAAAAATTTGCCTGCACCTACACCTACGGGTTTAGAAGCTCTAAAGCAGTGTGCAGCAGGTAAAGGAAAAAAAGAACACGTTTTGAACAGATTAAGTGAAGAATACCCACTGCTCTGCAATCTTTGCAGAAGCAAAATAATTAAGTGCAGTGCACACAGCCGATAGTTCTGCCTTCATCGCAATCATAGCCTCACCATGGGAGAGGCAAGGCAGAGCGATACGCTTGGCAGTGCACCGTGTAAGTGATCGGGTTTTGTTCAGTCAACTTCTGAGACAGAATTTCGACGAACTATCATTGCAGCAGCTCCATCACATGCAACGGCGACATGCCTGCTGACATCAAGATTGTAATCGGCAGCAACATCATTCCAAGGTCGGAACAGGTTAGCAGCAGTTGCTCCATGAGCGTCAATACGTCGAATATAAAAAAATGCTGTTGACTGGCATCGTTTTCTATTGATGTACTGAATAAAAGTAATGTATTGGTGCAATGTAGAAATATCGGTTGTCTCGTCGACCATACCAGCAGAGCATGGGCTTTGCTTGACATAAAAACAATGCGATCACTACTTGTTCCGAGATGAGCAAAACAGTGTATTTTTAAGGTTTTTAAAAGGATGTCGTGGTGGAGCTTTAGGGTGTCAACACCATTTTCCCTTCTGTGTTTGATACTTTTAACACATTTTCACAAAAACGCAAGTTTCCGTCCAAATATGCCCAATTATTTGAATACGACATTCATTTTTCGCAAACAAACTAAACTAAAGATAATTTCATAAATAGAAAGGTTCAATGTAGCTCTACACACATATTCACTCAATCATTTGCTCATTTTCGTGCCCGTTTTTTCCTTGGGGAGAGTCACGGGGGCAGCAGCCCTAGGAGGACCCGAAATACATCACGATCAACAGCAATCTCAGATACTTCTGCTGGCTTCACATCAAGACGGTACCAAGCAAGGTCGGAGATGTAGTCACGCCACCTGGTCCTTGGACAAACTTTGGGCCGTTTTCCAGTGGGTGTAGACTGTAGCCCGAAGGACTTAGTTCGCCATTCTCTCCTGGGGCATTTTGGACACATGGCCAATCTAATATAGTTGGGATCTCTCGATTTGGAGAAGGGCTTGACATCCTGGACTTTACGGATTTCAGACCTGTGCTCTTTGTCACGAAGTGTCACACCGAAAATTCTTCGCAAATGTCCCATCTCTGCCGTTTGTTCTTTTGACAGTATTTTTTCAGTCGTCACCTAAGATTCATGGCCACAGGTGAAGATCGGAACAAAGACCGATTTAAGAACTGAAGCTTTGCTTTCTTTGAAAGCTCCCGTTTCGTCACCAGGGAGCAATTAAAACGTGCAGAACTGCGTTTGCTTTACCAATCCGTGTATCAACCCCTTTGTTCCGACTTTCGTCCCTTGTGAATACCACCCTAAGGTACTTGAACGTCTCTATTTGCTGCAGTGTATTCCCGCTCACTTGTAGAAAACATTGCCTTGGGCGTCTTAAGAGACATAATACCTCAATCTTTTTAGAGCTGATTTTCGTTCTTTCTTGGTCGCACGCAGAAGAAAACCCATCAAATGCAAGCTGAAGACCCTGTTACGAAGATCAACGCATGCAGTACCAATTCGTCCGGAAAAATCAAACGGTTCATCCTGCAGTTCCCAACAGTAACACCCTTGTGGAGGTGTCTATGACTGTCTATTATTCATATAGACCAGCGCTCTTACAATATTTTGGGAGAGACCACATAAGCTATTGCACGACACTTCGAGCGTCAGACAACATGCGTCATGTGATTTTTTCGGGATGCGTTACATTCTACCAAATCAGCACATTTTTCGTAAAAATATTTTTCATCATTGGCAAAATGCGTTTTGCGGCCGGGTGAAATGGCTTAGCAGGCCGGATTTGGCCCGCCGGCCGTAGTGTGGAGAACCCTGATATCGACTATGAAGAGAAGTGGTGACAGCACACACCATTGTCGGAGTCCAACACCAACGCTGAACGGTTGTGAGTTAACTCCGTCTACAGGGACACAATCTTCTGAACAGGGATATAGTTATTTGACGGCCAGCAAGAGGCGGCCGGCAACACCGTACTCCCACAACACCCCCAAAGCTTTTCACGAGGAACGCGGCCATATACTTTTCCGAGGTCGACAAAACATGTGTGTATAAATCTTTGACATGCTCCAAGGATTTCTCGAAAATTTGCTGGAGAGTGGAACTTTGTTCTGTAGTGCTACTGCCGCGACAAAAAAACGCACTGGGTATCATCCAGCTTTGGTGCAATTATTTCCGCGGCATCTTGGCATACACTCTTCCTGGGAGGCTTAGCAAAGAGATGCCGCGGTAGTTGATTCATTCATTCCTGTCTCCCTTTTTGTGTATGGGGACGATCAATTTGCTATTATTTCGACACCCTTCCAAAACGCGATGGCACTTGACACACACGAGTCAGCCAAACCATCCAGCGTTCCAGGTTGCCCTTATTCACTATCAAACGTTTCGCAATTAGCTTTTTAGCTTTTTCAGCGTTCCAAATTCCCCTAATTCACTATCAAACTGTTCGCAATTATCTCAGATTTAGCAGCGGCATCAGAGAACTTGTTGATGCACAATTCTACGGAAGTTTTCACCTGTGCTAAGTCAAAACATACCGTCTGAAAAACTTTGCTCAGTTCTGTAAGGTGAGGTGCCAATGTTGACAAAAGGAAAGCACCATGTTGAAATTGTTTTTTAAGCCGCAGAAAAACAGCACATATTGCATCGTTTTTATTTGCTGACAACTGCTTCAGCGTGGCCCGAATAGCCAAAATCTCACTCCTAGCTCTCATTGTTGCCTCACTCGACAACCACCTTGTTTTGCATGAGCGCTGCAACTGCCGACCTTTTGTCTTCGTTGTAGTCTGATGCATCGCCAGACAAGCTGATCGCAACGGTAAAACAGTAAAACACATTCATAATTGCATGAGAAGTGCTTTCGCAGTTTCGTACACCATACTGTACAAATCTGCGGCAGTAGCCTATAGTAAGCGGCCGAAGCGAAGCGGTGTGCATGACAATGCACAGATACCAAACTTACAATTTTCGCTTCTAACTTCTGCGACAGAAGATTGTGTCGGCCTATAACATTACAGCCGTCTGATGCACGTGCAGGAAAACATGCTTATCTCAAATCGTTTTACTTCAATACAAGGCAAAACCATATCTAGACTTTCAGAATTTAGGGTGTCATTGCAAAATTTTAGGGTGTCATTTTGACACCCATAAACGGCTTAAAAAGACACTGGAGCAAAATAAACTCGGTTACTGCCCCAAAAGCTGGTATGGCGGAGGTCGCGAAGACGATCATTATGGCCAGCGCCACCCACCAAGGTTTGCAAGAAAATTATTTTTCGATTCGCTATTTCTTCTTTCAAAACCAAGTAAATCAGATGTACTCGTCTAGCTATCGTGTTAAATTCTATTTAAAATGCGATCCTGATGAATAGCATGAGATAGTGAAATACGTTGAGTTCTTCCTAGGCTGATGACTTATTGGTGCCGATCAGAGCTGAGATTATTATCCAGGCGGTTTAGGCGTCTAGGCCTGGCAGACTCGGTAGTGTAAATATTACCATTATTTTCTCGGCCGGTGACAACTGCTGGATGCTTATATCATAGGAAACATACAGTATTATGACACCGTCAGCATGCAGAATGTACACATTCATTTGTAGGGATTCATCAAAACATTTCAGCTTAATCCATGATTGGAAAGTGTTATTGTTAGATGCTGCTGACTGACTGTTAAGTAAAACTGACGATGCTTTTGAGATTCGAATAGTTGAATGCTGTTCTTCCTGCACAACAGAATCAAAAGAGTGTTTGCAGTCACTGCTGCTGGCGTTTTCACTTTCTGGCTGGCTAACAGCAAAAAAAATTTGTTTATGCTCACCACGAAAATACTGCTTTATGCTTGGATGGCTAGTTTTACGTTTTTGCTGCGACATTATTTTCTGAAAATACTCACACAGGAAAATAAATGCATAAAACCTGGAAAAGTCTTGGCTTGCTAAAAACGTCAGACTCAGTGCGTTCAATACGTTAATTGCTTCGTAAGATAATTGTTAATTTCATAAATGCTGTCAGTATTTCGGATATAATTATGATGAATAGGCGAAGCTGCTGTCTGTACTGCACTTATTTGGTGTGAGGAGAATAGGTTTTGGATGCTAATTGAAGCAACAATTCAATTTAGCTAAAATTGGTTTTCCAGATTTAATGTGGCAGTACTAATTTTATGGGTCCGCACAGGAAATTTATGGGACTGTTTCGGACCCGTAAAATTAGTAAAAAAAGCATGGTTGTCAACCAGCACTTGCAAAGATTAGGTGGTTCTAGAGTTGGTTCTGAAAAAATTGCTTCCACTTAGTCTTGCTTCATCGACGCTCAAAGTCTGACTTTACCATGTTTAAAGCGGAAAAGAGCAGCTCGGCATTAATTTGCATTGATGGGAGAGAAGCGACATCGTGTAATTGGAGGTCGCGTTGTATGGCCTGGTAAACACGTAGTTTTGAAAAATGACCCATCTTTTCACGTCATGCAGAGAATGGAAGGATTTATTTATGAAGTTGACAGTTGCTCCCAGAATATTCCGATACTCAACTGTTTCCAAGCAACTGCCCTTGGATTTTTCCAACTTGTCCAGATGTTTTATAAGGCTCATCATCATCGGATTTGGTGGACGATGAGCACACTGCAGCGAATTCGTCGTTTTACTGGTCTTCAATAAACCCATGTATCTTGGAAACTGGATCGCATGGGGTTTTTCTTTCTCTGACCCGCTGCGTATCTGTGAGCATTATCCTAATCTGGATAACGCAATAAACAGCATCTATAACATTAAACAGGTTTGCTTCTATCCGCTCTACGGATTATTCATACACACAGGGGCGTAACGAGGTTAGATGGCGCCCGGGGCAAGAAGCAGGTTTGGCCCCCATGTTCGAACCTGTGATATTTCGGAAGCAAATGTAGTGTATTGAAGAAAATATTTGTGACATTGTTGGAACTTTTCGGCGCCCTCCGCAGTGATTCGGCCCTCCCGCAGTGATTCGGCACCCCCATAGTAACTGGCGCCCGGGTAATTGTGCCCCCTTTCCCCCCTCGTTACGCCCCTGGCCACACAGCTGAATGCATAGGCGTAAGGGTGGCAAGCCCCGGAAAATTCTAGCATATCTTGTCGTTTTGTGCTTTGAGAAGCGGTGTCCTACAAATAGTGTCAAATAGTGTTGCTCGCTTAAAGTCAATGAAGTATTTGGCGCCATCCGAAAAAATTTGGGCTGGTTACGCCACTGGCTGGATGTGTGTTATGACACCAGCCTTAACAGATATTTCAATTTGTAAATAAAAGTTTCCGAAGTTAAATATTTTTCCTGCATCCTTTCAGTTGCCTCAAAAATTTTACCAAACAAAACTTCTTAAGCACACACTTGATTTCATTGTGTATTACTCAAATTGATTTGTGGGTACACGTTCTGGTACAACAAAAGGACTTAACATTGATAACGATAGTAATGGCAATTCTGAGTTCACAGCTCTCAATTTATGCCTGTGCAAGCAAAAGTTGTTTTCAGGTTGAATTTACTCCAGGAGATGAGGAAACCTTGTGCAAAGCAAATACAGTATCCTCCAGGGGAAAACCTGCGCAAAATAAATATGCTCTGTTCAGCTTTGTGAGTCGAGATTAAACAGAGGTATACGCAAAGGTAAATTAGAACTATGTAACTGCATAAATAGTTTCCGCCGCCAGAAAATCACCGGCCGTCAAGAAGTAGGTAGTTGACTGCGCCATCGGTTGTTGTTGTGGAATGATCAATGTGCAAAAGAAGCAAAGCAATATTTTAAAACACAAGCATTTATCCAACATTGAAAATAAAAAATATACTTAGCTTAAGAGAGGTGGAGATATGTTTTGCATTTTTGTGATTATTGTCACAAAGCAAACCTAGAATGACGCTTACTGTTTTATGATTTTATGTCTTTACGTAAAAACAAAAACAGTTACAGCAGACATTTAATGTGATTAAGACAAGAGAACAAAATAATTGTATTATTCTAGATTAGCTAGAACGCAAAAAGTAAAGACAATGCTTCTATGCAAACATCTGGTTTTTCCATAATCCCATAGCATCAGAGCTACAATATCTAAACGCGACATCTGCAAACATCCTTCGAATTTAATGGTCAGGCACTTTGGTAAAAATATCGAAGGAAAAATGCTGCATCGTAAAACAAGTGAACAGCTAAGCTACATTTGTGCCATTTCTCTTTTTTTCTCTTTTTTTCACAAGCAAAAGCTAATCATCACTTTAACCAGTTTCATTGAAATGCGTTTAGAGCTAATGTTTTGCAAATACTTGCAAAAGCCCTGACCACTATTTTATGGTTTCGGATAAGTCACAGGTTCACGACCTTTTTCGAAGCTGACACACCTTTCATACATATAAAGCGGCGTTTGCACACCCTCGTTTGAAAAAAGCGTAGAAATCACAAAACCACTCCGACTTTGCAGTTTCCTCATTTTTTCCATTACTTCTCGCAATACATAAGACTGCTGACAACACAACAGAAACACTCAGTTGTATTTTCATACCTTACTTCTCATTAAAAACAAGCCCATTTGACATTTATTGCCTTCTCTGAAATTATCCGGCCATACTCTTGCACTCAATCAGTCAGAGCCACCCGCAAATCATTCGAGGGTTCAAATGGTTCCGAAACTTGTTTTTCAAAATGTAGAGAGGAAAGTCCATGTTAGCACAAATATGTTGGTGAGAAAGCCGGAACTTGAATAGACAGGAGGGCTTTTGTACCCAATTTCTGATAACTTTTCTTGGTTGAACACCAGAAATTTTGGTGTTCTGCAGCATCAAGCAACATCTCGCCATTTTTGCGCCATAAACATTTGTCCGTCACAATGCGCTTACAACAGCATCACTGGTCATCTTCTGCGTGGTAGCCGCAGCATGAAGCAGAAATAGCAAATGCACGCATTAGCATGTTAAATTGTTAAATAGGTAACCTTAGCTGGAATAATTAAACTGGATAATATTCTTTGAGTAATAGCGCAAACAAGCTTTCACAAATCTCGGATCTTTTGAAAAAAAGTACTTCCAATAACATACAAATCCCCACACTCAAAAATCGCATTTTGGCCCCTGGGGTCCGGGGACCCCCGGTTGGAAACCGCTGGGATAAGCCAAGCGCTTGGGAAAATCTGAGCGCTTGACAAAAGAGTGGCCATGGGAAAATTTGCATTGCTTTGAAAGGAAAAACGTTAAACTTTGGAAGGTTCGATTTTTGTTTCCAGAACAAAAAAAAACGGCTAGATTAAACAAAAATGTTAAGTAAATCAGACTTTAAGCAAATTCAACGACTCTTCATTCTGATGGGTGCTGAGTTCGTTTTAATGAAATTACTATTAACGCGTTTGCCGAAAGACGAACTGCTCCGAGAGTTCTTGCGTACAGTAAGGTTACTTCGGTAGTGGATTTAAAGTTTCAAAGATAAGTGCAAATATGTTAAACTGCTAAATCGTTAAATCTTATAACCAATGACTAAGGGTGAGCGGAAGTGACAAACAGGCAAATGGTGAATATTTGTCAGCCACGTATCCATAGCAAACAAAGGGTAATGAGTAACGAAGTATAGACGCTCAATAGTTATTCATTTACACCAAGGGTGATGTTCATGGCTCACACAATCCTCTACACTAGTTGTGAAAAGACTCGTGCAACTTGGATTGGTCATGGTTTTTTGAAAAAATATAAAGGAACGTTCAGTGTGTGTGTTTTGGAAATCGCAGTCGAAGGAGGGATCATAGCTGGACAACTGTAAGGAAACAACTGTGCAAAGGTCGTACTGAAGCTATTTAACCTTAGGTAGTAATTAGCTTGACGAAAATAGAGCATTGTTGCTTACAGTACAACGATTTAAGCTCAAACCTTTAAAGACGCCAATCTCGTTCCTCTGCCGCCCCTCTACAGTAGTTAGTCCAAACGAATTTCGGAAGTCAGGTCTAGTTGAAACTGCCACTGGTGTTGTCACCAGGTGAAATAATAACTGTCGTAAACTTGACGATGCATGCTGCTCCGGTTCTTGTGATTTTTTCATTCAAGCTTGTTCCCGTCAAAACGAAATATTGCTTGGCTGCTGGGTAATTTTTCTAACTATCCGCCGTGAAATGAAGATAGCAATTTTACTTAAATTCGTTTTCTAGCTCCATTGAAACGTCATTTTGAGATTCTGGCAAAATATAGCTAGTTTTCTCATCGTAGGCAGATTAGCTTACAAATGGAAGCGAATTACGGCTGCTACACTTCCAGTTATTTCATACAGAATGTGCTTGGAGGGCGATAAAGAATTTCTACAGCACATCATCAAAGGCAACTTTAGGAGACTGGTTGGTTAGTATAGTTCGTTATTACAGTATAGCAGCAGATTTTTATTGTGCTAGGTGAAATCTCTCGATGATGCTATACAGGTCCTCAATGTTTTGACTGGTGAGGCTGCTCAAGTTATGGGAAATTATGTTGACGGAGTAGATGGAAATACTGAACAGCAAAGCAGTTTTTCCGAAGTGTAGTTATTAAGCTTGATGCATGCGAGAATAGTCTGGTGGGTTTCTTTGTTTTCACGACGTCACATCCTTTTTCAGTAAGCGTGACGATACAAAGAAACCGTTTCTAGTTTGGCAATACAATTTCACAGGTCCGGTTCTTCCTAGTTGCTGGGTACTGTAAACTTGAAGAGTGATAAGTAAGATAAGCTGAAAAAGCAAAGACGAGTTGAGAAATCTTGGAAATGTTTGGTCTATGATTATAATCATTTTGTATTCCAAACAGATCAGCTGATCGCTGTAAGCTGCCGAAAGGCCAGTCATATGACATAACGCAAACTACTCATATTGCAACCCTGGCTGCAGGTTCAAATCATGCGGTGTTTCTTGATGGGTTTTATGTTTATCCTCTGTTGATTGCAACAAAGTTTATTTTGGACTAAACAAAGCCATTTTATGAACGTAAACATAAGAGACGCGGTTGCGTCGCTTGTATACTTTGATTTAGGTTAGTATATACTTTATAGGGAACCATTGAGCATTGGACATACAAATGCTTTCTGACACTAACGATGCCATATAATGCTTTGCAGCAATCGGAAATTAGATTTCAATCTACGCTCTTGCTATATAAGTGGTTCTCAACCACTATTCGGATGGCCGAATGCGGCTCCCAAGCTCCTTTTGTGCGGCCCTCAGGAGTCTTTAAATAAAATCTAATATTTTTTGTAACAGACTTCGTTTGGAATAAAACAAAATGTGCCAATTAACTTTTGTTAAAATTTCTTTATTGCGTCCCTCAGGTGGCTCCGATCAGCGAAAAGGTTGATAACCTCTGCTTTATATGTTTGCCAAGCTCCACGAACTACTGTACAGTATATTCGAGTTGTTTCTCTTTTAAGACAAGCAGAAATTTTTGATTTAAACCGTTTACTGTATTACGCAATAGTGGCTCTTTATCAAAACCATAAGGATACCTTGCGGGCAGCCTTTTAAAAGATAAAGATGCTAAATTGATGTGTGCACTCTCGGAAAAAATTTACCTGGCCAACCACACCAACAGGGCAACAACAACCTGAAATTAGGAATGTAATTTGCATAAAACGAGTAATTGCGAAATTGCTTCTCGTACACTTGGTACTATGATAGTTTTTGTTAATGAGCGAACCTACAAGTTTTGCTCTACCCGAAGGCTTTTAATAAGCTACACTTTCACGCTCAGATATTAATCAAAACAAATATGTCTCCAAGTTACTTACTCAAACTTTGAACTATGTTTGGAAAGATTTTGAATCAACATTCCGTTCTCAAGTTTTAGGTACATCATGCAGAACAAAAGTCACTGTAGTGAAGCATCACTTGCAACGCGACCGTACAAACACTACGACGCAGAGGTTCGCCACCTCTGACGTAGGTTCACTTGACATGACACCTCTCACTTAGGGCATTGTGGCTTCAGTGGGCTTTGTGCATTTCATTGGATTTTTCTGCATCAGACTAGTATTGCAAAAAGTTCCCAAGAAAAAATTTTGGCAGATCTCAATCATCTGCATTTGTAGCAAAATTTGTAGTGTCCCTGACTTACTGTCGTTTGTTTCGCGTCTTATGCTTCAAACATGTTTGTTAATTTTTAGAGTAACCACCATTGTACAATGTGGTTCAGGGCAATGATCACGTTCTTAATGTTTTGCAGCTAATAATCTCAAATAGAGCCACGCTTGATGCGTTGGTTTTACAGCTTGGTACACTGTACCTGTGTTTATTAATCTGACAAACGTAGTCTGGGTTGGAATTGCTTGCTGAAATCAGATTCATTTGAAAAAGGTAGCATTGACCAAGCCAACCACTGAGCTTCAAAGATTTTTGCGGTGACCAGCTCTGCACGCATAGCCAGTAACGTTTGGTGTAACATGGAGAAAAACAGTGATGTTGTTGACGGAGATCCATATCTTGAGTATGAACGCTGGTTCTGTATCATTAACACTTTAATTTGACGTAACTCGTAAAAGAACATGCGAATGTAACTAAAAAATGTGAACTTTGTTGTTAATATGATAAAAATTGTGAAGTGCTGATTTGTTTCGCAAGCACTGCTCAAGTGCTATAACAATACTGCTTACTTATATTATGTTGCAAAAATGCGTGAAATGTTTATCAATGATCCATTATTGTGTTGTTGTTGAATTTAAGTCACTGGAAGACAAGAAATAATTAGATGTACTAGATTTTTTGTGAATTGAAAGATGAAAATGATCGATTCATGTTTCAAAATAAAAGTTTTATACGATCAAACTATTTGTCAGTTTCTGATTTCCTTTGCTGAATCTCACCTTGCAAATAGTCCTGTTACATAGATATGAAATACCATGACTTATGTTTAATGAAGAATGTTGCATGCAAATTTTAATCTCTCAAAAATGTGTTTGCAACACCAACCTTCCTACAACATTTCGATATTTTTAAGGATTCCACTTTCTGTAAATTTATAAATATGCTGCCAAGATTCTTGTGCGTCAGTGCAGGTAACGAAGATGGTGCAATATATATGTATATATTTTTTGCTCAACGCAATATTAGTTCAAAAAATTGCTTTCTTTAGCAACACGTTGGTGCTAAGGCTACCTTTCTTTTTTCTAAAGAGATTTTTCCAGCTCCAAGGGCAATGTTGGAAATGCTGTCGGACATTCTACTATTGCTGAAAATGACAAACAAACTGATGATCTCAAAGATAAAAACAGGACTGCTTCCTTGGTTGGACCGTACAACATGTCTCATGCAGACAGAGGTTTCTTTGTCATATTCAATCAAAATGTAAATTTAATAGGGCAATATGCAATTGCTAATGATCTTTTAATCTACACAAGATTTTAGAGCATAATTCTCATACGAAATTTCTAATGTCTAAGTTTTCAACAAAATTTCAGAGTAGGGCGAGTGAAATCATGATTTTGCGTCTAAATGTATAGTGGTGGTATGCAACCTTAGCATTAAGGCTGAATTAGCTGCATTACTTAAAAATGACAGTTCGATAATATGAACATTTTTGTCCAAATTTCCTTCAAACCAGTTGGTAATAAATTCTTGTTTCACTTACTTGCTTTCTGCATACGTAGAGCATAATATTCAGCTCACAAGAAAGAACTGGATGATCCGAAACGTTTGCGAGAAAAATTTCTTCATTTTTTTTTGATAATTATAGAGGCTATCATTAGTATAACACTGCCAAAGAACTTTAATGTAATTTTGAGTTAAACGTTTTCATCCAGTACCACCGCGTTCTCACTGTTTTCCAAAAGCAACCTCCTCCTTTTTAGATGATCTAAACCCGGGGTTGGAGAAAATTGACTTTTTTTGTCCGTTTTGAGCAAGTTTTCGATAATTTGCAAGAAAAAAATTTCACGCCTACGTTTTAGCTTTTTCGAAGCGTTTTTTTGGCTTCGACTGCTTTCAAGGACTCTACCAAACAACCAATTCCAACAACAGTCACTTTCCAATTTTTAGGGGGCAAACAAAAGTTGGGAAAAAAGCAAAGTTGGGTAAAAAAACAGGTCAAAAAAAGCGATTTTTGGCGTTTTACGCCAAAACCCTTGCCAATACCGGATTTTGGAGTGCACCATTGGAAATAACGCAAAAAGTACAACCAGAATAAAACAAATGTCGACACATTTCGATAAGTTTTTGTCAACTTATCGTCAACTTTTCAGCAATTTTTTTGATTTCGGATTGCAATAACTTTCAATTATTATTATTACTGTTTTGACATTTGGTCGGATATTGCACGACGTGGATGTGAACATGTTTGTCAAGCTTCAGATTTTATTTGCATTCAGAACCGGAGACATGAATTTTTATTTTCGAAAAATAACAAAAGCACCTCTAAAAAATCAACAAAATCCTCTCTGAGCCCCACCAAAAATTTGCACAATTCTTTTTGCAAATTGTTTTACAATCTTTGGGGTTTTACCGACATTTTTCATACAGAATGAATTTTTCTAACATGTTTACATTTTTGCCTACATTGAACATAACCACTGCTTTTTATGCCACGCTGCTTTTAAGGATTTCCCGGATTGAAGTCCTAAATGACATCACAAATTCATCGCCAATACCTCAAAAACTGCACGGTTCTTCTTCATCTTTTGAGTGAGTTCTTCAAACCACTGCTTGGCCGCACTAAATCTCGGGCCAGGTGTTGAGCAGTCATTCGATTGTCTCATCGTCCAGAACCATCAGTACGTGCAGTCCATGAGGAGGTCCATTGGAGGACAGGAGGGGAAACGCCCTACACCAGTGCGGAGGCGGTTAAGCCGGACCCAGGCTAATTTTGGGAGGGTTATTCCGGGGTGGGTGAGTGGCGGTGTCGGGGATGAAAATGCGGAGTCTTGTAGGTTGTCCGTCCACTCCGCATTCCATTGGTGATCCGCCCACTGCGCCGCACGTATGTTGTTGTTGTCAGATAAACTGATGAGATGTTGTGCTGCGGGTACAAATGGGTGTCACGATTTCAGGCGCCGTGCATTTGCACTCGATGGACTGGTGAGCGCTGAGTGGAGCAGATGTCCAGGCTCCATGGCAGGGCGTGCTAGAGACAGTGTTGCTCCATAGCGACGAAGCTCAACAGGTTGGATGCCTGCGAGGATGGGAACGTTGTTC
>Ga0210059_1000664_pt1 | contig 46067 bp, 29 predicted proteins | sample Ectturendosymbi2_FD_188042 | JGI IMG/M metagenome (GOLD analysis project Ga0210059, IMG submission 188042) | Ecteinascidia turbinata endosymbiont from Florida, USA - Sample 2 (SPAdes) (version 2) | ecosystem: Host-associated > Tunicates > Ascidians > Unclassified | place: Key West, Florida... | reverse complement strand
GTACTGTACTTTGTAATGTTCTGTATATGATCTAATTTCATAATATTGCATGTTGTTCGATTATCCGAACAATTCACTTATCCGAACCACCCCTGGTTTTAATTAGTTCGGATAATCGGAGTTCTACGTATGTATGATTTTTACATAATTATATTATGATTTATTTCCAGATATCGATATTATTGTCAGTTAGTGTTATTTTCAAAGAGCATTACATGCTTAACCCTGCTCAGGTAACCTCTAAACACAAACACTTTTGTTGTCCTTGCCCAAAATTGGCAGATTTTGTTTATTCGCTTATACTGGCCTAACTGACAGTTTAGACGCGCGCGCAGGTTTTTTACAACTTAGCAAGTCTTCTCAAGCTCATCCGATCAGAAAAAACAACGTGTTGATTTGGGAAAATTTTTTATATGATGAAGAACAAAAGCAATTGTCGAAACAAAAATGTGGGAAGTGCTCCTAACAAATGAACGAAAAAGTAAAGAAAATCAAAATATTTCGCCAGAAGACGTCATTGGTGGTCGGTTTAAGGTTTAAACAGAACCTCATTTCAAGCTTGTGGTTCTACCTGGAATAAAAGTAAATTAGGTTGAGACATGAAATTCTTCTATTTTCATTGCAATTTTCAGCCACATTAATCAACCTTGCCCAAAATGGGCAAATGTTTTACGAAAATCAGGCATATAAGGTAAACTTGCCCAAAATGGGCAAATGCTTTACGACAATTGTAGGGCAATCAGATTGATCGCGGCACTGATATTGACTTTCATGTCTCACATACGGCCAGTCCCATCGCCACAGGGGGGATTTGGTGGGCTGAGCCCCACAAACAATGCTCCAAGCCCCCCAAATTGAAACATGAAAAACATAAATAAGTGCCGTTTTGTATATTTTGACAATCTCAAGCCATCGACAGGGAAACAAAAAACTCACTCTAACCATAACGTCGGGTGATTTTCACCTAGGGACCACGTGGCCACCACTCCTGTCCCGGTGTAAATGACCGGGGGTTAGTATTCCAGGGGTGTGAGTAATCTTTGCAGAAAACTTGAAAGTGATCAATGCCGGCAAGTGCTCCCATCGTTGGCAGTGGCAGTTGGCACGTGAACCTCGTTTTATTCTGTTTTGATGGTTGACAGGTTCCACAGCGTTGTCTGGTCCCAAAGTTCATACCCTCAACAAAATGCTTTGACCTTTTAACACAAGTGCACGCACAACAAGGAGCATACCTTTTTTGGCTAAGCCGAAGTTCTAGAAACTTCAATTAAGAAAAGAGAAGCACTTTATATGCAGTCTTTTCTTCCAAAGTGAAAGTCTGCTAAATTTTACTTCATTTTTACTAAGATCCTATTCTGTGCTAATCATGGCGTTTTCAAAAGGTAGCTGACATTGCTTCAGTTCCTGGTTTAAAAATACTTTGCGAACAGGTTTCTTTCTTTCAAGCTGGATGTGGACGCGTCTTGTCATAAAAAAAGGTTTGCGGTCGAAACACAAGACCATATTTAAGCAACGAAAGTACTTTGAAATATTCTGGAGATAAACAACTGTTAAGTTGTATGTATTTGAGGCTACCCTGGAAAAAATCATTCTTTATCGCTGTGCATTGCGCGCACTAAATAACGACATAAGAAGTGTGGACGATGTTCGCAAACACGATGGAAAAATCGCTCGGTTGTTTATGCTAACATAAAATCATTTCTGATCATGTTTTTATGCAAATCTTTATAAATTATATAACACCTCCGAAAAGCTTTACCTTTGCACTCGGAATACATTTAATACGCCACAGAACTAACGTTCCTATTTATTAACAATGCTTAAACTTCGCCAACAAGGTCTTCTGCCCCTGGCGTCGTAAGACAAAGCCCCACCAATCGCCCGCCGAACACTTCGACCGGAAATTCCCTCACTGGAGAAGACCAACACCCACAATGATTCACGCTACTTTGAAAATATTTTGAATTTTATTGCTGTTTTGCCGGAAATCGAAAACCTCTAATCTTTACCGAGCTTCTCCGAAAACGAAGGCCCGCTCTGTGATTTTGAGAAGTGCATCATGATGAAGCGAGCCTATGCGATGCACGGGCGTTAATTTATCATAAATTAAGGTTTACTTCGCACAGCCTTATGTATTTTTTGCATTGCAACGCGATCAATCCGCCAACCAGTAAAATAAAACTTTCAGCACTGGTGTCTAGGCACTCCGTAATTCAGCATTTAGTTGCACAGTTTTTTCTGCACTTGCACGCTCAACACGCATTCCATGCCAATGATGCAACATGAACTGCTTTTGTGGTGGGTGGTAAAACGTGCATTTTCAGTGAGAGAAACGGCTTCACACTGCTTACCTAACCGAGACCCTGTTTCTCAGCAAACAATCTTGTCAGGATCATCATTTTGCAATTGTGTTTGCAAAACGTTACACGTTTCTTGGGGCTGATAGGCTCTTTCATTTTGGTGTGGTGGTGATGCATGCAGCTGAGGCTAGTCAACAAAGCGTTTTACGCAAAATCCACAACTTTGTTTCTAACTTCATCGCTTCTACCTCTAACTTAGCTCTTTCCATGGTGAGATAATCTATTTCAGAAGTACTGCAAAATTCCTAGTGGCTATCGGTCAATCTTCCGATTAAGAAATAAAAGACGTCACTCTGGCAAATGTTTAGAACGCGGCAGGCCCGCAACCAGGGGACAATCGGTCAATTGCTCCCCGAAAATAAAAAAAATCTTTAGTTGGTAGGTACAACAACTAACAATCATTTTGCCCCCAATAATGAAGATATCAGCTGGTTGCGGCCCTGAAACCAGGTACCATAGACCCTCCTCCCCGAAATTGTCTAACAGGAATAAAGGCCGAAATAAGCATAGGGGCCCTGCATCAAACACAGTTTTATATTTGCATTTCTTGGAATTTGTGCGAAACAGAGGTACCGTTGTGATTACGTAGGAACAGTCCTGTTTGCAATCATAATATGCCGGCAAAGCCTACATGTTACTTCAACAACAGTGTTTACGCAATGAATGATTGTGTAATTTGCGCATATTTCAAACGACGAGCAAGCGAAAGCGCATTTGCGATGTACGGTCATGTAACCTTTGTGTACCGAAAAAAAGCTAATCAGCCATGGCTTGACAATAACGCAATTTATAACAAGTATCAAGCACTGAAGCATTTTACTGAGGTGCACATGCAGCTGACAAAGTTACTCGCGACGTTCGGCAACATTCACCCAACCTCTGTGGCGCACTTCGTTGAAACAAACTAATCGTTGTGGACCTGTTCGAAGCGATGGTTCTGTGCGACAAGATGGCGCCACCATACGGAAGTGACGCTCGCGACAAAAATGGATTATGTTGAAGTTATTCAAATAAATCTTTGCTTCTGGAGGAAGTTGATTTTTTTGATGCAACCGAGTGCTTGATTAAGTCCTGTACGTTGGTGAGCTAACCTACAATATAAACGCCCGGGGGCATCGTGCTCTTTTCTGCCCTCCCCCCTGGACTCACTACTGGCAAGTGTTGTAAGGGGTGTAACGGCTTTTATACGAGAATAGTTTTCGAAAGCTCTCTTATAAGGCCGAAGAGATTTCTGCAATCTTTGGTTTTGCCGCAGAGAAACAGTGCTGCGCCTGTTTATTTGAAAGATCTCGTTTAATTCAGATTTCGTATGTAAATTGGTTGGAAGGAACTACATTATCTATAAACACCTGAAAACAATCTTTGAAATGAATGGCTGTGAAATTGCCAGTTTGAAAGTAATATCCCTTTTTAAATAATCGACAAAATATCACGTTTTCCAGATAACTGCGACTTTGCAAGAAAAGCTTCGTTCTGAATAAACGTTTCATTTCAAAGCGGTTATGAACTCCTGAAATAACCTGATTAACAACATATTGACTTGCCCCCACCGGACCGCCAGTGCGGCAGCGCATGGTGTACTTTTGGTTTACGATGTTAGGGCCGCGCCTTTTGCAGTTTTACAGTTGGAATGACGAGATGCAAATAGAGAACAATATATGTCGAGCTGAGAAAACCTTTTTTAGAAACCTGTGCGTGTAAAGCAGCAGTTCCTAGTCGGGGGTGTTTGCTCACACTCAGGGTCGATGAATACGTTTCCCGGAACACACTTGTCGCACTGACAAGATTCTGTTGATACTTGACACATATACAAAAATAAATTTCTAGTTGATGACTGAAACGTAACTGCTTGTATTAGAAGACAGTCCTGAGATTCACAGAGTTTTAAACAACGCTGCAGTATTATTTTGAGCAGCTTATAGTACGTAAATATACGAGCATGTTCAAAGGCGAAATTTTGAAACGTGTTCGATACGCGCACCTAAGATGTTGGGGTCACTGTATACGTTAGAAATCGACAATAACCCTTGTTTTACTTTTACGTTATTATGTTTCCAGTTTCTGATCTTTTTAACCAAATTGAAACGATTTTGCAAAACTGATATTTACGTATATATTTCAACATTAACGAAATGCTATGTACGAAGAAGAAACTGCAATTTACGGACGTTGTAATTTTGCAAACACAAACTAATGACGTAGCAGCAATAGAATGCACGATGATTACATAGAAGACCGAGCCACGCAGAATATTTAGTAAGAAATTAGAGCTGGGCAATCGTTGCTGAGAAGCACTAGGGGCAGCTCGGTATCTTTAACCAAGAATGCATGTTTACTTTTCGAAAAATCACAAGAATGTCATAAACTTAAAAAGCAGGTTGAAGTTGAAAAGTCCGACAGGCCAGGGACTGTTTTATCATATCCTAAAAATGTCCACGCATTTGGATTTTAATCAATTTCTTTTCGAACGATCTTCGTGTTGTCATAAATTTGAAAGGAACGGTTACCTGGCAAACCTGGCTTTTGTCAGACCAGAAAGGATGAGACGAAACAATCAAAATAAGGCGTCCACAAACGTATGAAAAAACTCTCATTGATTACTTTGAATCAAATAGATCTTTGATTAACACTAATCTAGGAAGAAGATTGATAACGGTGTACATTATCTGACCACATACTTCTGAGAGGCGTTTCAAGTTGAGAAGGAAAATTCTGTTCTATTTGCATTCCATGGGAAGGCCAGAAGTAGCCAGATCTTTGCGATAATTGGTGAGAACCATATTGATGGTTGGGAGGAATTTCTTCATTTGCATCAAACTTGCGAGTGACTCCACTTAAGTGAACTTTCTTAAACATCGTGTTAGAAACAGGCGGAAAGGGGTTGATGATGGATTTCTGTCCGAAGCGCTTGTTGGTTGGTTTGAATCCACTCATAAATAAAAACAAGACGTTATGCAAACCTACCATTAGAAATATTTTGTAAGATGGCACAGAATAACAAACCCCTCTGTAAACCTAAGAAAACCGATAGGCCAGCTCCTCGCCTTCATACAACACATCATGCTTATTTGTCACAATTCATCATTCGAAGTCCATAACTGGCACTAAACAGCTGATCTTATTTACAACTTACCATCACACAATCTACCCAGGGATGAATTAATAAATAAGCCCCACATGTTAAGTGTTGCGTCGCGCCTTCAGCAAAACTACAAGTACTTCGCCAACAGGCAGACCTCCACATTCTTTGTTCAAGTAAATAATCTCCGCCAAAGTGACGTAGTCGTATCAAATCGGAAAGTGTTTTGATATGATATAGATTTCATGGAACTATACTCATCCTCAGCACTGAAATCTTATGCAAATTGAAGCTATAAAAGTGAGTATTTCTTTCATATCTTGCGAATAAATAATGAAGAATGTTGCGTTTTTCGCATAACCCATTAGCACTAGTTTGATTTATTGCGTGTTAATGTCAAGACATGTTTATTCAACTGTATCACCCGCAGCTAAACACCGTGCTTTACGGTTTCTTTTCTTCACTTGGGTCAGTGTTAAAAACACCAACTTCAGCAGTTTTATAGCGTCTCCGTGACATTAAAACTGCTTTGCGTTCATTCTAAATCAAATTTCGCTGCACATTGGAAGTTTAATGCAATGCATCGAAACTCAATGAACTGTGCAGTCACTCCCACGCTCAGCCTCAAACATGAGTATTCTAAAATCAATGCCAGTAGGGGGCGCAAAAGCGTTTGCAGCTTTATTCTCTTTCAATTGCTTGCTGCGATGGAGTAGGATCAGGGACTAGATTGATATAAATTTGTCTGGACAGCTCAGAAATTGGTGTTTAAGATCTTAAGAAAGATAAGACATTCCGACGCTTGCAAAGGACCAGTTTTCTTTTGATGCTTTTGCATCTGAAGCAAGACAAAGCAAGACCTGCAACAGCACAACCAGCTCTAAATATCAGTGAGACCTCCCGTGGATATTAGCTCCAAGATGAACAACTGTATAGAATGCTTAAACGTAGATGCTGTAAAAAACTACACATTTCATCGCATGAACGCGGTGATTTTGGTTGGCCCGCACAAAATCGGCCTGCGACCGCAAACGATCACTCGGTGATCGAACAGCAGCAATCATACGGCAGAAGTACCTGTGCAGTTTGAAGTGAGTCTTCAAATTGCTACTGGAACTGAAGCGTTTGTGGCAAACTAAACATTCGTGAGGTTTTTCTCCGGTGTGCACGAGATGGTGTTTCTGCAGGTGGGCGAGTTGCGTGAAGCCTTTACCGCACTCGGTGCACTTAAACGGCCTTTCTCCCGTGTGTACTCGCAAATGCACCTTTGCATAAAACAATAGCTTCCACAGCGCTGATAAGAAAACGACATCGTTTGGAATACCAACTCATTTCGTTTCTTTGCAGCACCTTTTGAAGCGCGTTACTGGTAATAGACAAATATCTTAACAATTTACGTAACAATAACGTATGCCAGTGACGTAGTCAAAGCGGGTGGGGTACATAGGTGATGACTCCAATTAAAATGCATAGTTGAAGGGTGCTGTGTTGCAAGCTGCAAAATTGCAGTGTTACATCAACACAATACGTTACGCATGGACCATCTTCACGCAGGTCCGAGTGAAGCAGAGATGTGCGGACTCTGATACTTTTTTGGCTCCGTATCACATCCCGTTTAGCAAACTTTCGATCCGCGTCCGCTCCGACTCTGCTGCTACTTTTGCCACAAGCATTTCGACGCCTGTTTGACTCAGCGTCAACGTAAACTATAATCGAGCAAACACACATAAATATCAAATTTTTTTGTGGAATTGAGAAATTTACCGCGCGTGAGTTTGTTCAACTTTTTCCTACATGCGGTGGTTTTGCATTTGCAATAGCATCGACACTGAAAGTTGGTTAAGTACAAAGCCCCATGCACATTGCCGTGTGCACTTGTATACAGTATTACAGCAGTACATACGTACGTCAGAGTTGTAAGTCGGGCCGGGTGTCGGGACAGGTTTGGGCTTAAGTTTGTCAAAAGGTTTCGGGCCGATTTCGGGCCTGCATACAAAGCTTTTTCATGAAATTCAGAGTAACGATTTTTTTCTTTCTTACATTTGTTGTGCTCACCGTGGTGACTTCCATGAGTGAAGTGATTGTGATTTTTCTTCAGCTAAGTCTATTTACAAATACAGCTGCGTTCTTTTGTTCTCTGTTCGGATTAGTCTCACACTCCTTTTGAGAAAGCGATGGCAGTGAGAAAATTAGCACTCGATGGCATTGTGTCGAAGAGATCAATCACTCTCGTGATTCTTGGCTTGTTTCAAGAAACGATGGCCTACAAACCGGCTTTTTATGCCTATAGCGCTATACTAGACAGTTTCTTTTATGCCTATAGCGCCATCCTAGATAGTTTCGTGATAGTTTCATTTTTTCTTGAGAAACATTACATTCTGCAACATTATCTTTAACTAACAAGATAAATTTGTGCTTGTTTAAGCCAATGTTTTGGTCAAGATGTGATAAAACCGTGCACTTGCAGCTATACCCGTACACTACGTTTTTTGATGACCCACAGTTGCACATGTCTTGACTCAATCGAGAAATTTGGCTTTCGGGCCAAAATAGAGCTTCAAAAATATATGTCGGGCTCGGGTCGGGTTCGGGCTTCAAAATGAGGCCCGTTTACAACTCTGACGTACACTACAGTACATAGTAGGCTCGCCTGGCGGCTACATGCAGGTTCCGAACGGTGTTGCAAAGGTAAATTGATATTCTTGTAATTTCATTGCTTTTCATGACAAAGAAATTGCCAATACCACAAAAATTTTTGCTTTATTTTCATCTGGCAACCCTGGTGGGATAAGAGAGGTTCTGACGTTTGTGAGGAAAGCACTTTGAGGGCATTTGCAAAACGTTTGTACCGTGGTTGATTGCATTAGATCAGGGTCGGCAACCTAGCCGACGGCCTGCGAGGCGGATCCAGCCCGCCAAGCAAACCCATCCGGCCCACAAACCAGTTACAAATTGTAGTAACTGTATGGCCCTCCTAGTGATATTGTTTTTTACGAATATGCCCTCCTTGCAACTTCTTGTATTGCATATTTATGCGGAACTACTTATGAGAAACCGCACAGTGCTATACATGTACCGTATGTCGTATTTTCCATTTTCTTTATGAACTGTGAAAATCAGGAGTTAATCTGATTAAAATTCCATAAATTCCCAAGTTTTAACAGAATCATAAACAACAAAGGGAACGGAATTGTTGCTGGAAAATTAGTACGACCCGCCATATCTTGCAGAGTATGTTTTTGGCCCGCGACTAGGGAAAGGTTGCGGACCCCAGCGCTAGATGTATGATGACGTCACAGGGGCGATGAAACTCGGTGCAACTCCTGGTGACGTCACTGACATATACGCACTTGACTTTTAAAAAGGGTACAAAAACAAAACAATCACTGAATCAACTGGTTAACCAAGCTACACCACTTATGAAGTAGACTACTAACACTGTAATCACACTAGTTCGCATACAGATGGAATTGCAAAATACTTTACTTTGAGGTTGGAAAGTTGTCCAAATCGCTTCAGACATACGTTGCATTCGTAAACGATCCGGCCATTCTCCTTGCGCAGCGGGTAGGGCAGTGAACGATAACCTGTATGTGTCTTTCGTGTTTTGGGTTTTTCTTTGCTATCGCTGAAAGCAAGAGGTAGCTTTAGACACAAAATGTTGACTTGGCTCATAGTAATCATCAAAAAGCGCAGTCGTTTTTTAGAAAATGTTGGCATGCTTTCGAACCTTTTGAAATGGCAAACGTCGATAAAAATGTGCGTCAAAGGGCTTACGTTTGACTCAATCCCGGAACCAGGAGGGGAAAACCGGGCAATTGCCCCCTCCGACATTTAAAAAAATATGTTTAATTATTAGGTGCAACAACAAGTTACAATGCATTTGCGCACCGTCTCCCCCAATATAGCAGCTGGTTGTTGCCCTGGTTTCATTGATGACCTTGGAGCACACTGAAGTAATGTGATACAGCTTTGCTGCGCGGCAACATTTCTTGCTGTGTACGACAACATGTTCGACCACACTTAAGCTTGTTTATGAAAGTATTTCATGCAATGCAAAACCATTGACAGCTCAAAGATGGAGTATTTTGAATAATATTCACCAGCTTTGTCACTTCCTCCTTTTATAAACCAAGTAGGTTGACTTAAATAAGATAGAAACTAACTTGTTTTTGAATTACTGAACGGTACCAAAAAGTAGGCTTTCGTTGCAATTTAAGGTATTAAAGCGCCTTCGCTTTATCTCTGCACAACCCAAATAAAACATGCACTAAGCTGCTCATCGCACAGGTTATTGCTTTACATGAAACATTGCCTTCAACATTACTTCTGTGTCAAATGATCAGACGCGTTCTTTTGTATTGATCATGGCGTGCAAAGAGTATTTTATATGAAGCTTATGAGAAGAGAGTTGGTGTTAATTTGAATACATGCTACAAAATGCTGTACAGTCATTTCTTAATCTTCTGCTTCATCAGATGCATGGATAATGATGTGTTTTTGCACTACAAAAGTGCTTTCAAAACCGCTAAATTTTCAAAACACGAGATAGATGCAAAATTTAAAAAAACAACTGATTGGAAGCAAGCAGGCTGAAGCATGTTTATAAACTAAAAGGCAACCTGCGTGAAATCGGAATATAACCATTGATGAGTTTGTGCAGTTGTTTTGTAGATTCCGCGTAGTCTTGATGAGCCTCTAAATTCCCAACAACTTTTTCTTCCGTTTTTTTTGAAACCTCGCGGCGGACATCTCTTGTGCTGGCATCGGTTGAAAACAACGAGGAAGTTGGGAACATACAGCTGGCGTTTCCTGCAACGTCCTTTGTTAATTGAAGATAAAAGTTGGTGCATTTCGTGAATTGTGAAATGATGCCTATTGGAGAGCCACAGCAAAGGAAGCAATAGGAGGCGAGACGCAGCCATTTGCTTCAAAGTCAGTGGCGTAACTAGAGGTTTGAGCCAGAGTAGTAAAATTTAGCTGAAGGGAGGCCTCTGGCCACCGTAGGGGTACATTAGCAAACAGTCAGAAAAAATCTGAGAACCGATAGGGGCCGTTCGGGGTCAGTGCCCCCGAAATTGCGTTGTGCTCAGAAGTGTGACGTCACAGTTTGTTTTAAACACATAATAAACACAAGAAACTTGCCCCCTTAAAATGTATTCTCCCTCCCAAACTTCATTTCAGCGGTTGAAAAATAACCATCATATTTTACTCCCGGGCTGCGATAGAATTGCGAAGTGTTGACCGGTCCGCTGTTACAAAAAGGTTGGGGACCATTGGCTTAGACAGCAAGAGAAAAAGACCGCTCTTCAGCTATTTCTGCGTTGATTGCGATTTCCTTGCATTCTTTCACAACATTATAAGAGAAAATAATGAAATTATCCTGCAATCAACCCAGTTGTAGTCTACGTGAATTTACTTACGTGTTAGGTTCTCTGCTCGACCGAGATGCAGCTGAGTAGATGTTGAGGTGAAATTTCCCCTCCCTTGTTTTTCTTGTTCATTCCCTGAACTGCCAGCACCGTTTGGCAGGAGTCTTGATGTTACTGGCGTGGAGTTAAAACTAAGCCAGGACTTCAAGAAATACGGGTAGAGCGTTGCAGCTGCAGCAATGAACGCATTGTAGGTGTTAGAAAAAGATCTTTGATCGAAATGTTCTTGCGGCTGAGGCATTTCACTGCGCAAAATATCGGTTAAGACGTGGGCGAACCTACTTTTTGACATTTCCAAATTCTTGTCGGTAATTGTTCTGTACGAGGGAACGCACGCAATTGATCCCTCATTGCGTTTGCTCTTCGGTGTTTCAGGTTCATAGTGATAGTGTTTTGCAAATTGCGATAAATTATATGTAGTTACTCCAGTTGGTTGACTCTGGTTTCTGCAGAAACCAGACTGCTTCGTGTTGTGGCGGAAAACCACTCGTAAGTCCAAAGCCTCGTTTTCAGCAGGAAAAGCATCTGGTTTGCTTGGGATGCCGAGTGGTGGTGAACTGTCAGAGCGATATGTCATAGCTTCCATAGCTAACTTGCTCTTCCTTTCCAGCAGATAATTTTTGCTGAAGAAGAACTTTGACTAGCTGACTTTTGCAGCATACAGACTAAACCGTAGCACAAACTCTATGAAACAATGAGTTGCTATTTAATACAGGTGGCTTTGTCCAGTCTATTTTGGGAACATTCGTAGACAAAGAATATGACCCGCAAAATATTTTCTTTATTGCATCAGAAAATTAAAAAAATAACTGCATTTTCCTACTACAATCGTCATTTTAGTACATTTTATGGTGTAGTAGAGCGAAAGCACATCTTTGCTTTTAGAAATCATACTTTTCAATATTCCTCCCCGTCCCGACGACATGACGTTGTTACGAAATGGCCGGTCAGTGCGATTTTCATAAACGAGGAGTGCCTCGGTACTTCTTGCTCTCTACTAAAACGTGTTCTTGATTCATTCTCAGTTCCACTCATTCTTTCTCGTGTTTCTGACTGCAGCCTGCTGGTGATCTGAGAAAACGTACTGCGTCTATTCATGAGATAAGACTTTGTTTCTGACAATTATCGTATACACAGACTTCCATAAGAGCTTAAACGAGGTTTTCCACACAGTTTAAAATCTGCCATTACGTGCATAGGTGTAGCCAGGGGAGTCGAAAGGGACCATGGGCCCCCCAAATTTTGGAAAATATAGTCTTTTTGTGCTTTGAGAGGCGTTTTTCCAAACAAAATAGTGTTATTCGCCTAAGAACTAACATTTTGCCTCCCCAAATTCCCTCCCATCAATTTTTGAGCTGCCTACGCCACTGCTCACGTGTGTATGAGGCAAACACAAGCTGCTGGAAAAAGAGAGCTAGAAAATTCCACATTATAGATCTTACGTTGTAGCGCAGCATAACCTTGATGAGGTAACGAATGCTACTATACTTTAACTGTTGCGCAGGTTCCGCTCGGTGTGAAAATAAAGACTTGTCAACTCGGTGTCATTTTTTCGACTTTCCTGCCCAAACCTCGGACTTCAGAAAAAAAGGAAAAGCTTTTCTGTGTAAACGAAATTCAAACAACGAGTGTTGAGGAGCTTGCGTTCAATTTCCCTGGATCTGTTCTGCCAAAAACAAAGGTTTACCTGTGAAACGGCGTGCCGTACTTTTCAATCGCTTCGTTCTCACCTGACAATGAAGGAAGTTGCTACTACTCGTCGATGATTGTTTAACAATTCAACAGAAAGCAAAAAAACCTACTGCATACACTTTGCCTTGGCTGAGGGATTTTTAAAAATGCTCGCTCATTGCGAAGCAGACCGTGCCTTGTCTGATGCCGCCTATGTTTTCTACTTTCACTGACGCCTGAGTTCTGACTGAAGAGCTGATGACGAAATCCGCCACTTTCGCGAAACGCGCAAATTGCGAAACGTTGAGAGCAACTTGCATTTCTGTTGTCGGTGCTTGATTACAGCTAGCAGCGTTTCGTGAATTCAAATGCACTTGATTACGTACTAACTGCACGGCATCTTGTTTGCTTTTGTCCTTCAACATGTACACAAATCAGGCGCCCACCAGGTACAAGTCCTACGATCAGCTTCTCTTGGGCTTGGTTTTCTCTGGTTGTTAAATACCAGGCCATTGTTTCACTACAAACAACATTAATTGTTGGTTTCAGGTAAGCCGCAATGTAAAAAAAACTAATTGTAAAAGCGAAATTCTTTTTAAAGAAAACACATGAATAGCTTTTGTTGAATAACAGACGTTTCCCTTCCGGAAGTTCTTATTCCATCTTAAAAACGTAAAATGCGATGAACCATGTTTCAGTATAAACCGCACGCTGAAACAAGTGCCTGAAGATGTTCATAATATCTTCACTGCCAGGCGGTTTTCCCTCCAAAACCCCAAGGGTTCGCCAAGCTATTTTAGTGGTTTGGGCGTTTTTTTCGCCCTGTTTCTTCATTTTAGAAAATATGATGTAAATGACATGAAACAATTTTACCCACACAACAAACAACCGCATAATCTTTATTTAATAGCTTGCCTTAGTGTAGATCCTCTGAAGTTGCTTGGAGCTACCCGAGACCGACCTATTTGGAAGATGCGAAACCAAGTAATAAAAAAATCCAAAAGGAAATCAGATGTGACAGGAGTGTTACTGTTGTGACTTGATTGTTGCAATATTTTGTTTTCTCTATGAATGTAATTATCAAAACAACTGTCGTTTGAAAATATCGCGAAACAACAGAGACGACTTGATGCAAAAAATCAAAACGAGAAGATCAAAATATATTCCAACGATTTGGTTCAAGTTAAAACCTTTTTCTCTGGGCAAAATACATTATGTTCGTTGAAGTCCCCACAGGTCAAAAAGTTTGGATCACACATCTACGGCGATAACTCGCCAGCCGATAGAGCTAGAGAGCTCTTCTAAGTCTCTAAAATGCGGGAAGTCCTGTAGTTTGGATTTTTTTTATTTGGCAAGTTTTTGTTTTGAACTTTTTGAGGGTTGACGACACTACTATCGCAGTTCAAGGGTTTTTGGATAATGTCATCATAGCCAGAGAAAAAATTCAAAGGGCAATTTCTTTCTGTTTTCTTTAAAACTCTAAGCGAAACTCCGCATCTTTGGAGCCCTTGATTGGCCTTGTAGCGTTTGTGGTTTGCCGCTTATGGCTAAAAAACACAATTTAATTAGTTAATCCCCTAGGGATTCATTAGACGAAAATATTAATTTTTACTAAGCAAGAACCATCAACGCTAAAATATTAGATCGAAAAGGCATAGCCAAATTTCTTTAGGTAACAGTCAACTAAAAATTGAATATCATAAGGAATTTATCAGAGTATGTGTTTCGCCTGCTAGGTAGATATCATCAGCTTATATTCATCTGGAAACACAGAAGTTGTTTTTTATTAAAACGTGGGTGAATCTGATCGTCTGTAACGTGATAAAAAATTAGTCTTTGAAACTCAAGAAACATTCATCATTTCTATTACAACTGAAGCAGAACTGAAAACCTGAATAATACTTCACCTAAGCACGACTTTCACGTTTCAGGCCAGAAGCTATCAAAATCATAGTTGCCTTGATTCATTTTCCTAAAGAAAATCGCTAGAGTTCACGCCATGCAATGTTTTTCCTGTTGCAACCGACTTAGTGGAAGATTTGGGAACACCGTAGCAACGTTTTTCCCAAACATTTTACGTGGATAATGCTATAAGTTCTGGATTCCTCAGTAAAAGCAATAGCTGTTTATAACAGTAGAAGACTTGGATTTGGTCGAAAAATTAAAGATTTTGATTTACATGCCTTCAGTCTGCAGCTGTGAACAGGTCTTTAGAAAGTACATATTCCAGTAACAAGTACGGTGATTCTCATAAAATATCACCACTTTGAAAAAACGAAATTTGCTCTAAACGCGATTGGATTTGAAATCAACAAGCCGATACTGCTATTTAATGTAAAACAATGATTCGTAGGGTAAAATAGAAGAACCAAACCTAGAGACTGGCATTGATGCTGTCACAATTTTACTTAATGTCATACAAGTTCTGTGATGCGTCTATTCCCCTAGCGTTGCAAATTTTTTCTAAATGAAGGTAATAAGCATGGACGTCGGAAGGATTTTTTCCAGGGGGGGACACCAGGTGAATTTTTCCAAAATTTTTCTAGGGGGAAAAAGTGGCAACATTTGCTTTTTCCCACTCGAAACTACGTAAGCAACCTTTTTGCTAAAATTTTCAAAATCCAGGGGGCACCAAGGCGGGGTCCATGGTAATAACTGAACTATTTGTGCCTTTTCACGTCAAAAAAGGCAGACGGGGTGGTGACAGTTGCGGAATTAGGACAGGGAAATTCGGGTATAACGGAGACGATGTTTGGAAAACGGCCAAATCGTTTTTGGACACAGGACATTTTGCGGGAAAATAGATCAGCTTATTTTTGTAGCACTGTTGACACAAAAAGTTTGGGCACAAATGGAATTCGGGCCAGTTACAATTTTTCGGAGCAAACGATTTTCGCCCCGCCTGAAAAAACGTTTTCGTTTTCGGGTCTGGGAATGCGGAACATCTGAGGAATAAAATTTAGAACAATCTTTGAATTTATTTATTGGAACGCGGATGCGCTTTTGTTTTCGTGCAGTTTCAAACATCTTTCTTTAAATTGGCCACTACCGTTAAAATCTGAAATGGCTTCACCTGGATCAAGCTGTTAGCTTCCGCTATATGTTTTCTTTTGGTGACACGCAGCAAAAGATCAATTACGAATAAACCTTGCCTTTCACATTGTTGTGCCATAAGCTGCACCATTTTGTTTTTATTTTTCTGCCTTGACTCTGTTCTCTCTGTTTACGCCTGACGGATGCATCATCACTTTACACAGCAAGCGGTTTTTTAACCACTGGAATTCATTTTGCCGTCTTGATTTACTCTCAGCGTCAAAATTACGTTGAAACAAAGCGCGTGTGACTTTTGACTTCAAAATTCAATCAGAACAATAAAAGGCTGTTCCTAAAACTGGATTAGAGCCTAGTAGATAACTTTGAACCAACGAACAGAGAACCAGCTCGTACCGACGGGACAACTTCGCAGTTGTGATGGTGTTACTTGCATGATTGAGGCCTGACCTTTACCAATGCAAGCTCGGTGCAATCTATCGCTCGCTATTCACGGCCGCTAAACTTTTTCAAATGATTCACAGCGACAAGTGATCTTTTGCCATTTGACTGTATCTACGCAAAGTGGTGAGTGGTGCTCTGAGAGCGACTCCGATATTCAGTTGCAGACCACCCGATTGGTCTCTAATGTCCGCCGGTGATTTACCTCTTTCCTGCCTCGCATTGTACGGCCACGGCTGGCGAATGAGAACGTGATCGTGTTTTGCACCGTGGATGACAAATCTCCTCTTGCTCGAACGATGGACTCTGTCCCGGAAAGCGGAGATACATACGAAAAAGCGTGTTCTGGTTGCGAAATCGCACCAGGCCGCAGTTGCGTGAGGTAACACGAGCGGAAAGCTTCCTTAGTTGTATTCATCAAAGTCTGCAAGCTTCAACTCTCGCGTTTATGTGACAAAACGTAACGCAAGTGTAGAACGGGAAAAGAATGCCATGGTTTTGCTATGTTTGTCAATGGTCCCGCCATTCTCAAATTCCCAGCCCATAAACACAATCTAGCCCTTAACTAAGTGTTTGTGAGTCCGTGGTGGACTAATCACCCACGATGGTCTTAAAATTGATACCATAGGAAAGTTTTCAAAGTAACAACAGAAGTGAAACTTTCCGCTCATTTCAATATAAGTGTGAAATCTTCGTTCTGCAAGATTTCAGTGACAAAGACTTTAGAATCGCTGGTGTGCGGGTCACCCAGGTCCACCAGATTCTGCTGCAACTGGAAAACTCAGTTTTTCTCAAAGTTGTTTCTAGTTACAGCACCTGCAGCACTTAGCAGCAACGCAAACTTTTCGATGACAAAACACAAACGCGGATGCGAACGATTCGTTTGTAGCAAGTCGGAGAGGAACGCTGCAGATAAAACGCTTCATTCAGAAAGGTGCTCTATTGCAACGCTTTTGCTGCACGTTTCGCTAGACGGTAATGTTTCGTCATAAACGGTTGGGCAATTTATGGCATATGGCGACGATGTAGGTCTATAGGCAACACAATTATCTGCTTTTGGACGCGAGTACTGTCATAGCCTACTGAACAGGATATCCGTTAAACAAACAAGAACATCCACCAAATACAGTATTAGCAAACGTTGACGGGGCGCAAATATACCTCAGTCAACAGGTGTCGGAAACATTTGGCAGTTTTGTGCAAACCCTTCAAGTTTAAAAGCAGTTTAATTTGAAGCGGCCATCCATAAAAACAAGAAATCCTGCAACAATGTTTGGTTGAAAATGGTGAATCTGTGGAAGGCATGCACCTAACATTATTTCAAGTTTGGATTTGATGGTACAGTAATTTCATTGACAAAGACAATTCCTGAGAATGTGTTTGATTCATTTTCAAAGTATTACACAAGAAAGTAAGTTTTTTACTAGCAGAGTAGCACAGTTCGTTGAGCACGCGCCACCGAAGCTGGTAGGCTGAGTTAAATTCCGGATGGGGTCATACCGAAGATTTGAAGAAATGGTACTTGCTGGTACTTGCGGCCTGCCCAGCTTCGTGCTCGGCGTTAATGGCTGGGCGCAAGGAAAAAGTTCACGCGCGGTGCTGCGATTGACTCGCCACCAGTGCAGCATGCACTGTAAAACCCCTGGCGCAAGTAAGCGGAGATGGACGCTGCAGACCATTCGTGACACTCCGAAAGGAGTACAAACGCGACTCTAAACCAAACTGGACTGAAATAAGATTCTTTTCCGTTTAGAAGAAAAGGTTTTATTATTCTGCAGAAGAGTTTTGTTCGTTTTACTTAAAATGGCGGAAGCATCAGAACTTTCACACAAAAGTTGTAGGCGGAACGAAACGCTTCGATTAATTCAACACTATCGAAGGCAGCAATGGTCTTTTGACGAAAACCACGCGGATTCGACTAACGCAAGAAATTAAACACTCGTGCATACTGTGCATTGCAAACCAATTAAGCAGTCAGAAAGCAGCCTGCAAGTTTGCTCCCAGCCTGTTCCGTCGCTTCGAGATCTGTATCTTGATAAAGACGTTTCAGTCTGAACCTAACACATTATTGATTGAAGGCAGGTAATCCGCAACCGACTGAGAGCAAGCTGATACAACCATGAGCTCGTTTGGCTTCGATGGTTTGCCATCAAGGTTCCTTGGTGATACCAGGCCCCATTGATCTGTGGGAGCAAGGGTGACGTTAGAGGGGCGCAGTACAGGCAGGCAAAAAGAAACACGAGAAGGCTCGTTTTCAATCACTTTCATTTGCAGGGGTGTGTAAAATGCAGGGTTGCCCAAGGGACATATTTATCTGTCCCATTCCCATCCCACCCCACAGTAATTTATGCCTGTCCCATGCCATGGGATTCCCATTACATTATTATAATATTAATGTGGAATACAATTCAATTAAAATTGTTAAATGTATGAAAGTTTAGGTTTAGTATCTACTAAATAGGACTACATGTACAAAGAGACATGCAAAACGACAAAATTATTGACTTTAAAATTCAGAAGTATAGTCTAAGTATGACAATTCAGTAACATTCTGACACTCTCATTCTATTTCTGAGTCTCATGGGAAATACAAATGTGTGCTGTCCTATCCCTTCCCATGGGACGTTTCCCATGGACAAGCCTGGTAAAATGTCTTCCTTCCGGAAAACGCCACACTTCTGGGTTTGCTACAAATGATGCGTTAAACAACTTCGAGAAACTTGCTATAACCTCAATCATGGCAGTATTTAACAATGATCGACGCGGTATATGCAGCACCATTTCAAACTAAAATTTTTGATCGTAGTTACCATCTGGGTGTGTATTTAACATGACAAATGCGAAAAATAAAATTATTTTTGTGTTGCTTTTAGCCTTTTATAAAAAATTTTTTTGTCGTTGTCTGCAATCGTCCAGAAACTTTACTACCCAGCTTTGTGTTTGCAAAAGTGTTTCACTTTGTAAAATAGTGAAGTGCGTTTCGGATGATGGAACGTAGCGATTTTTCAGAATATCAAGATGACAACTTTTAAACGGTAGTGAAGAAACTTCATATCAAAACTTCAAAGATTTGCTGGAAGCTTTTACGTGCATAAAAAACGTGAAAAGAAACACCTACCAGCATTGCAAAATACTATACAGTAGGTTTGATTTGCAGCATGATTATTAAATCCGTTTGTTTAAAACTCAGTCAAACAAACCAAGTTGAGCTTTCCCGCAAGAACTCTTTGAAAAACATTTGAAGCAAGTTATAACTAAAGTGAAGATAGAAATATTATTTGTGGGCAATTTTGGAAAAGAATGTAGGTGATTGGGAATTATAAGCAAAACATTTTGAAACAAATCCAGCGTTTAGACTAATTTAGCCATTTGACCTTCACATTATTTCAAAACCATTTGGGGTAGAAAATTTTGATGCAAGTATGCAACATTTATATGACAAAAACACAAACAAGCCTTTCTTCCGGTGATTGCATGTTAAAGCTGTTTTAAATTATTGAATGTCTTCCTTCCTGATGATAGTGTCACAAAAAAAGGATGCACAAAAACTGCTGCGTTCCAATGCAGGCACGTATACAAACATATCATTTGTTATAATTCCAAGAAACACTCCCAGTGCTTACCATCGATCAGCTGTGGCCGAGCAAGATTGTTCGTCAAGTCGGGAGATGTGTATTCGTAGTTGAAAGACGGCAGGAGGCCAGTGCTTGCCGGCGAGCTTTGTGGATTAATCGGCGACTGGCTGCAGTCAGACCTCTCTTGCTTGCGAGATAAGAAACTCCTAAGAACAAACAAACTTATACAGAACTTTTGAGCGCTTACAGGAGGCTGCAGTTACAAAAATACAGGCATAGCTTTGTTTAGGGAATAGGTGCGCTTCATCCATGAAGATGACATTTGTTTAACATAATATTTGGCAGAAGGTTAGTTGGCAGGAAAAAGCGGACCAATATACAAAATCCACTTGTCCTTTTCGAAAGGTAGTTTGATGGCATATGACTTGAGTTTTTACATTTGCGTTCATAACTCGCCGATCGTCACGAAGCAAATGCTTTGAAATGTTAAATGCCAGAGCTACGTCACCGCTGCGTGTCTGTGCACCAGGTCAATATTTCATTGCTGCGTATTATTTACATGCAAAAGGAATCCAGTTCCTTATTTTTGAAAATGGTCACCCAGACTGACTTTGTCAATAAAAAATGTTAAAGAAAGCGATGAATACAGAGTTTTAGGGAAAATGGGAAAAAATGCAGGAAAACAAACATTGGTCGATGCACAGTTGCGCACAACATACCCGCACTCAACAAAGCCATTTCTTTCTTCAGCGGTACTGGCGGTCAGTGTCGGGTATTTGCAGCGGTCTGATTTGTTTTGCGTCAAGTCAATGAACACTGCAGAAGTTGCAAAGCTATCAACAGTTTGTTCCTCTGCAGAAGCTTTGTCGGCGCTAGCACTGACAGGAACCGAAAGTCTGAGGCTGCGCGAGGTCGCTGGACTTGCGTAGGAGCCGGTGACGACAGCCGAGCTGTTATGTTGGGGAGGAACATCGGGGTACGGGGAAAACCTGCTGGCCGATGGAGTTCTTCCTTTGCAAAACACGGCGGAGCGTGGCAGACTTTCACGATAAACATCTTCGGAGTCGGAATAATGTGGCTTTCTGGATGTGTACATCTCGCTGCAGTAGCCTGAAACGTGAAACACGACCTTTCGAAACTGTTTATCGAATTATGGCAACCGGTTGCTGAGAGTTGATAGTGAGGTATCTTCTCGTATGTAGTATAAGTTATCAGCACTGTGGTAAAACGCAAGGTCAAGTTTAACAAGTGTCTTTCAAAATTATTGTCAGGCTTTTTCAAAAATTACGCACGTAACATAATGATTTTGAAAGCGAACGGAACTGTAGTAAAATACCATATTTTACGCAGGGATATACATATGCTAGCCGTCGACCTCACTCAGTATCAGTGTATCGAAGACTTAGTAAGAGTTTTTGAAAAATGCTTCGATTTAGTTGACCAACAATACACCGCCACAACATGTAAGCATGGTTCCAAACACTTTATAAATCATATGGAAAAATTTCCCGGTGCACTGTATTTGGCAAACCAAACATTCCTCGGCAAGTTGACTGCAAACCGAAATGGTTATTATAACAATCCACTTTCTGGTTTTTCTATACTGTAAATACCTATTGTTAGTTTCGTTACGAAATTACGTATTCAGATCGATCATTATTGCTAGGCGTCTTTGAATGCATTAACCTTTCAATGTTCAATGCAAATCTATAGTCACGAATTTTGCCCCTCATCAGTTTTTGGTTATTGATCCTATGAAAAGCGTGCACACATTGCTTTTGAATAAATCTGCCCACTTTGGTGTAAAAACAAAAAAACAAAAAACATATCAAGGTTGAAACGTAAAAACCTTTCGATGTTAACGCGAACAGCGAACAGCGAATCATAAATTTCGTCGTTTAAGCATTGCGACCCATAAACTGTGTGTTTGAGTTTAAATAAACTCGTGAAGCTAAATTTTATGCATTTTAATCAACAGCAACAGAAGGGTGTCCTGTACTGACCTAGATTAACAGAACTAAGCGATTCGCCACTTTGGCTCGTGTGCAAAGAAGGCGGCCTCACCGAAGCGTTGCTAAGATTCGTGAAGGTCGAGACATTGTCAGTTTCGCACCATCCGGAGCTGTGTAAACATGAGATATCATGAAGTAAACATAAACTTTGCAATTTCGTACGAACTGGAGCCAAAGCAGCACCGCAGTTAAACTGAGTACCTTCTGGTCGCCCAGGCATTTTCCATGAAATTAGGTGAATACATTGGAAGCTGGCAGCTGTAACCATCATGAAACTGAAAAAAAACACTTGATAAAAGTGCAACATTTTATGTAAAGCATATTAAAACCAAGCGAAATAATTTACGAACATTTACGTCACTGGGTTGTAACATACAAAGAGCATCTGATTCTGACGTCATGTGACATGACGCATGGTTGTTTACCAGAAGGTAAAGAGCGTAAGTTGTCAATAATGGGGCCATCAAAATATTATAAACTCTTCCTTTGTGGACGGCACCTAATTCCTGCTCTGGTCCACGGCAGTTTCACAGCTTACCTGCGTGTCAGTCCCTTGCATAATGTTCGATTCGGCGTAGAATTGCCCTTGCTGAGTGTACAGACAAGTTGGGTCGTAAGCAGTTGGACTGATTTCTGAAATGAAAGCTGCAAGTAAGATTCCTGAAAACCGTAAATAGGCCATAGAGTTTACGACTACGTGAAACCTAAGTTGAAGTCTAGATACTTTAATAACGGCGATTGCAGAGCACTGTTTTATTGCCAATAGCACAGACATATTGTTTGCACCACTTCATTAAATTTCGGCTTTCATCTCTGATTTCAAATTTCGTATTGAGAGTAGATGCGAATTTCCTGGTACGTAAACTTCTTTTAATAAAACAGCTCATAAAGATGAAAGAAAATAATACTGTCATCCACATGCTCGCACAGCTGGTCAGTTCGTTTGAAGGCTTGAGTGACCCCAAGGTCACACGGTTTTGACAAGCAACTCCCATCGTGACAAAAGAGACCTATTTTAACCCGATACCCACATACTCTTTTAGCAGTGAACACAATTGAATCGAAAATAAACAGGAACAACTCCAAATATGCCACGAATCTATTTCTTCTTCAACTACGATGGATGAGGAGGAAAAGCATTTGATTTCAGAGTATTGAAACGCGTTACCCGGTTCAAAATAAAACAAATTCGCGTATGACTTCCTCACACCATAAAAGTATTAGCATACTATCAGGTGTACGAGCACCGCAGGTTGATGACTGCTGGCTAAAAATATGGTTTTGAACAGTGTGAGATCAAACATAGAGCGTTGCCTAAAATCTTAGTTTTATGACATATTACTAAGGTAACCAAAAGTCAATAAAGTCAAAATTTTTCTGCCGTTTTTCAAGTTTATGAAACGTCCACAAACCAAGTTTCACGCTTATACCATGAGGAAATACCAAGTTATTAGGTCAAAAAAAGTCAAAATTTATCATTAGGTCAAAATTTATTGTTGGGTCAAACTTTCCTTGCAACACAGTTTTTTCTCTTTATCAATGTTTTATTGAAAATACTAGAGCAGATATTGATATGTTTCTGCAAGTTTATTTGCAATTCTGTAATGGGTTTGTGATTTCTGACATACTAATATTGTTTTACCCGCTACTGGACGATTGAATATTATGTAGGAAAGGCGTGGTAAGGCAAGAAACTTGGTCTTACAGTACTTGGTTTCGTAAATTCTCAATCCACCATGCATATAGTGTTTCAACTTTGTGAATGATGTTCTCATGTTTGACTCTACTGTAGTTATTTATGTATTTATCAATATACCATTCCCAAAGTTGAACAACCAAATTCTTTTTAATTTGGAAGCACAGAGTGCATGTATATGCTTCTGGGTTAATCTCAACACCTGTGGCTGAATTATTTTGCAGTTGCAAACGCAGAAAAATTATAGGTCAAAATAAAGTCAAAAGTTGTAAATTATAAAGTCAAAATGTTTCGTTTTTAAGTCAAAAAATTGGTTACCCTACTTATTACCAAACTATGCAATATATCCTAGTAGATCACTTTATTTGCCAGTTTGTTAAATATACAAATAAGTTCAGCAAAAAATGACATCTTATAACAGCCTGCAGCAACATGAAAACTTCTAAGTTATAGACACTGGAGAGAAAAGTTGAATTTAATGACATCTAAGGTTATTTTCATGGAACAGTGGATTTAGGATGTTAAGACCGTTCAGCCCTTAACTTGCACTTGTGTCGTGCATTCACACCTACGTCAGCCATTGTTTAACTCTATGCTCACTTGGAAGAGATTCACAACGACTGGGAACAGCGGACCAAGCTGGAAATGAAGGTGGGTATGGGTAGCTGTCATTCCAACCGCTTCGAAACGCATCGACGTACGGGATGTTGTCCTGAAGTGGGTCTTTGGATGGACGATTAGAATGCGAAAGTGCTTGGGCGGGCTGCGTTTTCGTTTGCTCTGAAATTAAGTACAGAGTCGATTTCAACTTCCAGTAATGTTGAAAAAGGACATAAAGTGGTTTCGGCAATGAATCCATAATTTTTATAGATCGGATGTACGTAGGCCTACTTTTGTTGAGTGTGAGTAAATACGTGCGTACATTCACGCGTTTTTCCTAGTTCACTAATAATGATCTTTTCGCGCTTCTGTCAAATTTTCTTGGAATGAAACTGTTTGAAAAATTACATTTGGAAACAACTCATCAGCAAAAAATCAAAAACAAGCCAAACATTAAAGAAACGTTGTTGAGATATTCTTGATATATGCGCTGCATAAATAAGATCAGTGCTGTAGAAAGTGAATTTCTTGTCGGTAAATCTCAGAATTAAAGATTAAACCAATATACAATTAAGATGCTGTCGCACTTCCTACTGGCCATATACAGCATAAGTTAACACCCCAAATTCCGTAACTTTATTCTCATAAACAGACAAAGCGTTGTGAACCCACTGATCCAAAATGATATCATTCGTGGATTGGATCAAAACCTCAAAACAATGCTAATGCAAAAAAACTAAACTCAATCAAGCATATCAAAGCAAAACAAGCTCACTCAAGTGTTTCAAAACTGTGTTTCGCGCTTCAAGTTTCTTTTCGTTGTTGAACTGAGTTTCGATAGCGAACCACACATATTCGTCCATCATCATTCGTAAGTGATGAAATGAATCTGCGGGCAGGAATACCTTGTAAAGCCAGCCAGCTACGAAAGCCAATCATTATGATTAGTCTCAGGCCCCGATCTCATCAACAAGAGTGTACTTAGCATTTTTGTAAAATGAAACTTTTCGCGAAGGTACGAACTGCAAACAAGAAAGTAAACAACAAAAAGTGAGATGCAGCCAAAATTTTCTAATCGTATTAGATGAGAGTTGCTTTTTCGCCACCAGAGAGTTGCTTTTTCGTACAGAAAAAAGGGGCTGAAAATAATGCGTAATGAAAAAAATTTTTGCTGACTAAACTCAATTTTTTATTACTTATCGTAGTTGCGTTGTTGATAGTAAGGTTATGCATCACTCTCGCCTCAAAGAAAGACCACTTCAACAAAAAATCATGGGATCGCTTCTTCATTGATCGTCCGTTCTGCTTGCTTGGCTTGATTACCTTCAGGAAAGTAAGATTCACAATATGTTTGCTCGTTAACATCAAACGAGTTTTTTTTGCGAACATTGAAAGGAAATTTATTTATTACAGAAGATTTAATTGAGTTTGCAAAATATCCATAGAATTTTACCTTGTGCTCTAAAACACTGTCTAGCCATTCAACGAACGTGTTGACCGTAGGCTGCTTGCTCAGTAAATCTTTTAATTCTTGTAGCACTGTAAAAAACATGGCGTAAGAAAAAGCTCAGTAGGATTTATAAAAACTTAAAATGAATTAAGTGTGTCTGCAAGTGCTCCAAGTATTGCTTGATTCACAAAAGTGTGTGCACAGTCGCAGCTATGTTGCATTCAACTCTTTCGGTCAAGTGAATAATTAATTAGTCACTTTCATTCACGTTTCCTTGTAGCCGATACGTTTCATGAGTCTTTTTATTCTATGAAAAAAAGAAAAAATTGCCCAAGATCGTCAGCGGCAAAATGCAAAGCTTACGGCAAAATTGACAGGCATTAAAACTTAACTATCAAGCGTGCACTTCACATACATTCCGAATTGAAGTCGGAGTCTTGTTCTTCGCTCTCGACGTTTGCGTAAAAAGACTGGGCACCAGTGCATCGCAAATCAACTTTGTGTACATCTTTTATCATCTGAACCAACGTGTGCTTCTCGTTTAGAATACAACGCACAGTCTGCGAGGATAAAAAGGTAATGATTGTCGAAGCATGAAAATAGACTTTGAAATGCCCAACGAAGCCCATGCTGATTGCTGATCGGCCATACATCATCGACTGAATGGATGCCTTATCGGGTCAAGTTATTACACGACGTGTGTTTCTGAACTTTAGCCTACTTTGTACACGTCAGAAATTTCGGTGCTACCATGGAGACCATTTCAACAGGATCAGCAACAAGCAGGTTTTTATCAGTTCACGATGCTATAGGTTTGAAAGCGTTCTTTAAAAAGTAAGTAGCTTCATGCGAAATCAAATGATAGGTGTTTCAGATGGCAAAAAATTGAAATTTAACACGGGACTTCAAAGGAGCCAGCGAGCAAAGCTCGGCTTTTTTGGACGCTTCCACAATTACGGACACATCTATATTCACATCATACAGTCGTTCTTCCGGTAATAGGATGGAAGCTTCAGCTATAAAGTAATTAAAAGCTTGAAAGGTCATTTCTTGAAGGGTATTTGGGTGTAAAACTGTGGTGGTGCATGCCAGCTGTGCATGACTTTAAAACAAACAAAGATTGTTTTTCAATACGATCTCACGATCCCTTCGAAAACCTTTTCCATAAAAATGTTTTGCTGACTGACTTGACCAGGGGTGTCCAACCTGCCGCCCTCGGGCCACATGTGGCCCGCGAAATTATTTTCTCCAAAAGTAAAAATTAACCCAAACCGATATAAATTTCGATCCAAGTGACATTTCCCTATCAGAATGTCTTCAGTCATGGTTGAATGGGAATGTGCGGACATGTTCTTTGCCACGTCACTAATCGTCACACAATAGATCAGCCCTTGGTACAACAATTACGATATTACCGAAGCATCGGCCCTGTGTTTTCGTACCTTTCGTACGCCTGCTGTACTACAGCCTAGGCATGCTAGCACAACTTAATCAGAGATAAATAAATAGTGGACGCCACTGGACTTGAACCGAAGACAGCTTGTACAACTTAACAATCACAGATTTTAAAAAATCAGAGATAAGAAAAGGTTGGACACCCCTGGACTTGAACCTAATCGCGCGAACAGAAATTGAGTAGAAGTTTAATATAAATTTCCCGTTGTGAATATGAGGCTTGCTTATGAGCTTATCACGTGCGATTGAAAAGAATATCCTGAAGCGTTTTATCTTCTGTGTTTCGGAATGCTTTAAATTGACGCTGTAAGGTTCTTCAGCGACTTAATGCTTCTTGTTTAACCAAAGAAATTTTTTGCGAGAAGAGAAGTGCTAACCAAATCACAGATGACAATTACCCTACGTAGATCGTCATCATCAGCAACTTTCTCACGCTATTTGTAGAATTTTCATATCAGATCAATCGCGTAAAGCTTTTTATCGATGTTGGTTTTACTAAGCTGGCAATAAATTTTCGAACCCAATGTTGTCAACGCGATCAAACGGCTTGGATTGAGGCGTCTTCTATTTGCAAAGCAAATGGTGTGCAAGTTGTGAAATGACTTCATTAGCTCTCAAACGCTGGCTGTCGGCGCCATATGGCCTGACCCAAAGTGATATTTTCGATCGCAGACAGTTTTAATCAGTAATAAATACTGCCTTTTGACAAGTAAACAAATAAGTTGTTCTTCAGCAGTCATAATTTCTTTGCCTTGCCGCCAAACCTCGTACAAAGATGACGTCGAGTATGAATACCTTTGACAAGTTAACGAAGGTGGTTTGGCGCGCCAGTGACTGAGCGAACTGTTGCGCCACAGCAATCTTCTTTCCAGCAAGGTTTTCGGGCATTCTCATTAAAGATGTTTTCGTCCATTCCTCCCAGTGCTTGCTAATTTTGCATACTTTGAAAATATGTCTGCGAAATCCCAAACAACAACTTCATTTATTCACTGCACGAAATTAAAGTCGGTCACAAATTAAAAATATGTTGAAATGCTTTGTTTTACGTTAAAGTCATCATCAGTTAAAATACATGTTTGCATTATATTTTCGAGCAGCAACTGAAACCTTTGAGAATGTTTTGAATTGTTGTGGCTTCACTTTTCTGCAGTACTGATAAAAGGTATATTCCATAAATACTCTTCCAAATTTTGTGATTGGTCCACATCAGTGTTCCCGAATGACAAACACGTGGCAGATGTATTGAGTGCGTCCAAAACGGTTCCTCTCTTATGTGTTTATGAGATTGGTTAGAAAGCCAAAAGCAATATCTTATTTCATATCGACTATCATTTTTTGAAACGTTTCACGATTTTTCTTTACTGTAATTACAAACAAATTTTTGATCAGATTGAAAAAACATGTGGCGGTTTAGATCAAAGAAAGATCGTTATACCTCCTTTGTGTAAACGCAAGTAGAAAATTTCCATTATCAGGGAACCAAGAAACGAACAAAATTCAGCGAACGACATTTATTGAACAACAGATGAGCAACGTCTTTTCGTTTAATACAACAGCTCAGCTTGATCTAGTGGCAGCATAGCGCCTTTACAGATAGACATAGGTTAGACAAGAATGGATGGTAGCGACAGTCTCAAAATGACATAAATATTCACGCAGTGCGATTTCTCAAAATGTTGCCAGAATTCCTGCGCAACTGATGCCTTGCATACCTACCTATTCAAAACGAATCTTATTCGTAAAAACAGATGAATGCATTTTTTCAGTTTTCTATTATGAACAACAACGAACACTTGACTTCTCCAGCCATGGGCGTCGTAAGGGGGTGAAGGGGGTCTTGTCCCTCCCCTAGAATTTGAAATTTGATATTTTCTTATTCATGTTTTGTAGAAAAACGTTTTTCTGATAGTTTTGAGTTGACAAAATAAAATTTCACCATGGTTGCCCCCATGGAAAAAATCCTTCCGACGCCCATGTCTTCAGCAACAGCCTTTTTTTCTGCAATGTGAAAGAAATGTTAGATTAAAATCAAAAATTGTTATTCAGTTTCGTGTTCTTCAATTTATGTCAAATTTATGGTAACTAATCAAATAATGCTTGTCTCCATTTTTCAACTACCCACCCTTCCGTAACTTCTCCGCAAGTTGTTGGCAAAAGAATTTCAACCAGAACCTGCAAGAAAGGAAATTCCAGGTAAACATTTCTTTGTCTAAATTTGTAAAGTATGAAAACATTCAAAAGGCAAAGTGAAAGGTTTGCAAAAATTTTGAAAAAAGAGCTTAACTAAAACCAGAAAGAAAACTTACATCGCAAACCAATATGTCATACAAGGTCAGGAGGTCACTTATCAGTGATAGAGTAAGTCGCGGTTGCCACTGTGTAGGAAAATCTACCCAGCACCCCAAAATGGCTCCGGAAATCTGAAAACACAAAAAGTGACTTTAACCTTTGTCCAAACTGCAAAAATGCCAATCAATAAAACAACAAATTGAGGTAAAATGGTAATACTACTTTCCTTTTGTGTCATCGACAATCACGCAAAAGTTTGCGGGTTTTATTGAATAAACATTGCAAACAATCCTTACTGCGTCAAGATCGCCACTCGCTGCAATGGTCAGGAGCCGATGACAGTAAGCTTTGTAAAAGGTCAGGGTGTTTCGAATCTGGCAACGAAGCAAAAGCGTTTGGAATTAAGTTTGTTCGTTCGTTTGATCAATGTTCATAAAAGGTTCCAAAAATTGAGTTTTTTCAAAATTGCTAAAAAATTAATAAAGCACAAATTTAGTAGAGAAATTCTAGGAAATAACTTTGCCCCACCTGCTGGCTGCTGAGATGAAATACTTCGCGTTGCCTTCATACAGCGCGCAAAATCAAGAAGTTGGTCGTAAATAGTGCTGCGTAGCATAAATATGTGTACACGCCACATATTTATCCTTTCAGAAAGTTTTCAATTATAGCAAGATAAATGCCTATTTTTCTGGAAAAAGCTATAGCTACCCAATTTAATCTGATTTCAAAAGTTTTTTTCCCTGCATTTCTGTATCATCGCCCGCCTGTAGCCGGGATAAGTGCCCCCCCCTCTTCTTCCCCCTCATCGCCAAGACAGGAAGAAGATATGCAGTCGAACTGTGGGGGAAAGTGCAGTTTGATGAAGCGTACGTATCTTTTGGCTCTCATAACATGTTTGCCCAAACGATGGTGCTAAAAGTTTACAGTTTTTGTCCAATGCTTAGATATAGCAGACGGGGTACCGGTATATCCTCGATTTCAATCCTGAAAAAAAGCTTATTCAAAAATCACACAGTCATTTCCTCACCTCATCTCCGGTTATTCCATGCTCAGCCTCATTGTTAAATGTAGATATGTCTGGATAATCTTCAGGAAAGTTTTTTATTTTTTCAGACCAGCTCGATGGACTTGACTTGCCAGTGTCCTGAGGAACCAAAACGCGGAAGTAAAAATTCTGCTGGTGATGGACAAGAAACGCTAACCGATGTTTCTTACCATTTCCTCATTTTTGGGTTTCGGAGAAAACCTGCGATAAAAGGAATTGCTGAGAATGATGAACGGTTGCAATGTGATGAAAACGTGTTATACAGTAGCATTCCCCTGTAACGACTTCGGCTATAACAATAGTTCGCCATAACAGTGGTTCCCAAACTGGTTCGAGCCGTTACGCAAATCAAGGTGGCGATTATGTCTTAATTACCCTCAATATTTGGCAGTTATCACTCATAATGCAGAACAACATTGTGGTTTTGTTTCCGCGTTACCCCCCAAAGAATCGCATATTACCCCCAGGGGTTAATTTACCCCAGTTTGGGAACCACTCGCCTATAACGACGCTTTATCGGTTCCTGCAGCATATTTTGTTCGTTTCTAACGACAGTTGTAAGTTTTCTTTGCAATTTGAATGAAATGTAACCTGAGCTATGTCGAGTCACCACACAAATCTTTTATGACCGAATAAGAACGCATTCAAGTTAAGCCGCCAATTGTTGAGCCGTGACATGTTTGACGTAAGAATGACATCAAGGATTGCGCCATCAGTAGCAATGGAGGCAAATCGTTACATGATTGTTGCTGTAGAGTCGGGGTTGTTGTGACTATAGTCAGTTTGATCGATGGTCTTGGTGGAGCAGTGAGTAAATTGTCAAACAATAGAAGCAGTGTCCCATTGTGGAAAAAGTATGGCACCACTGTTTCGCTCACTAGCAAGAATGGTACGAGTTACAAAACTTATCAACATCCCAAGAACGACGTTGACTACCGTTTCGAAAAACAAAGACAAAATAATTTCTCACTTTTTCTTATCAAAGTAAACGCGAAAACACCACACAGAAAGCGGCAATCCTAAAAACACTTTTAACCCTTGCTAGGCACCAGCATTGAACTAAAAGATCATTTCAGGAACAATTCATTGTAGTTTGGCTATGACCACACTTCGCCGAGACCCTATAACGACGCTTTTCCTCCGGTCCCATGAAGTGGCGTTTTAGGGCAATTGTACTGTGCAGTATATATTGTCACGTGCAAACCGCACTTACCTTGTCAAACCTTTTCCTGCAAAAACAGAATTGTAATAAACGCTAGTTTCCCGAATTCCTATTCCGTAATAATGATATCTGAAAAAAAGGGGGAATCGTGTTAATTAATGAAAATTTTAAACTGGGTTATTTTAAATGTGTCAGATGGATGTGAAAAGCAATTTTATCAAAAACTTGCGAATGGCTTGTAGCGATTTTAAATTTCAAGTGCAACTAATACCAGGAATTACTGCCTACAGCCAAGACAATCCTTAAGGAATTAGTTGTCAGTCTAATTTCAAGTAAGTTGTTCACAGACCAATTCCGCTGCACGTTTTTGAGTGTTTACTGGCAGCCGAGGTGACGCAACGTCCAAGCTGAAAACTACCAACCTAAAACATCAACATTTCTATTATTCATCGTTGAACTGTGAGCAAGGAAAGTACCCCACAAGTGAGTGCAAATGTTTTGTATAGTCTTGTATTTGTGGTCTTTGTTTTCACTGTATCTTCGTCCGTGTGTAAATGTGTTCATTGATTTTATGATATATGTTTGCTTCTGATATTTTCCTCGAACTGCTTTCAACATGGTCGCAGGGTGTGACCTTATGACCGAGTGACTTGGCATTACGGCATTTGGCGATGAAGCTTTGCAAACAAAGCAAACGCAATAACCTGTCCTGCACCCTTACAACCTATGCATAAATCACAATTGTTGCAACCCGTTTTGGATTCCCATCTATCTGCATTGCAAGCGGTTACTTTGCGTTCTGCTCTGAAATCATCGGAAACCTCTTCTTGCGTTTTTGCGTGAGCATTGTTGTTGGGAAAGACCTTTCAAGGTTTGTTTTTTGCAGGAACTAGTCTGTCATCCATGGGCTGGAGCCACAACGCCACAATAGCTTAGGCCAAAGTTGCAATCTAGAATTGAAGGCACCCAAGCAGAATTTAGATAGCATGACGAAAACGATGCATATTTACACAGACAAGTTAGCGAGATGAAGGATAAGCATGTCATGGGCAAAAAATAAAGTCTTGTCAATACTGAACGGTCATTACACGAATTACTAACTGTTGGTGTTTTATGACAATTGGAGCCAAGTTCATTTCGGAACGCAATTCAGTTTTACAGCAAGAAGCAATATTTTCAAATTTGTTCGTTAACTTCATCAACAGCATTCGCTTCACTGCAAAATTCTTTTTAAGTGGTTGGACCAGCTATATTGCGAACTGAATCGATAGCTTCAAACCATTGAAGGTCGCGCCAACTCCAACTCTGCTTCTGTGTTGGACAAAACAAACAAAACTGAACCGCCAACAACTTTTTAAAAACCGTAATTTTGTTTCCAAGCAACTTCGCTCTTGCGTTTAAAGCAACAAGCAGTTTATTTAAAGGCAGATGCCGAGCAAAGCAGTATGAAAACGATCCAGCCCGACCGGTTGTCATGGCAACGAAGGAGATGTTTAAATGATTCACGCGACTGGAAAAAATAAAACTGTGCACAGGCTTTATTTGTTTTGCTTAATTAGAAAGTGGGCGCACTTACCGAATGTGGCTGCTGTTGATGTCGTGATCGGTATTTACGAGCAAGTAAACACGCACGCCTCGCACGGTTGCGATCAAAGCTCGTCTCAGGCCGAGATCAATGGCCCGCGAACCGCTGGGGCGTCGCGCTACCGCAAACACCGCACCCGTTAGTTTCATTTGCGTTCCTCGCGGGCCTGAAAATGACTTGCGCCAACTAGCGCAGGCCAGTGTGATTTACTCGCGGCGCCGCCACTCCTCGCGAGGCAGGGCTTGGCCGGTGCCCGAAACGTTCCTCGGCGCGGGCTTCTGTTTGCTGCGTCATCGTCTTTGTTTACTCTCATACCGGGAAGCGACATTAAAGAACGCACTTCGCACTTTAAAATTTGAGATGCGTCCTCTGGATCTGATGAGCCCACGCTTTAATTAAGCCGCGCATTACCAGCTAATTGTTGGCAATGGTCGCGAGCCATCTCTAAGCAGGGCAACGGATTACATTAATTTCAAATGCATGACAACTTGCGGCTTGTTCCGTCTCCAGACACACGATTGCCATTAACTTTCAACTCTTTCGTGTTTTGCTTACTTGGAGTGACCACGTGTTCCTAATCTTCTGGTTGTGATGTCCGGGAATTTTCTTCGTATCGTCTGCAACGTGAAAGAACAGAAGCGAATGAGAAAGTTCTGCGTGGGCAAGAAAGAAAAAACACAGACCGAACAAATTACTGAGTTAAACACAAAATATTACTCTTTCAAAAGTCTCGTGTCTGTGTAAGGTAGCTTAAACACAACTGCTAAGCAAACGTTTTGTGCTCGCCAACTTCTCATTGAAACTGTTGGCTGACATACCCACTGTTGGAAGTGCTCTGGTCGGAAGAAGAAAAGTAGCTAACTGCCATACGTACGAGTTGACACCAGCATTGCGAAAATTGGGATTCGAAATGCGTATCTTGCTTCGTATTAATTTTTCATAAGTTGTCAATTCTTTGAACTATCTAAATCAGTGGTTTCCAACCGGAGAGGAATTCCTCCACAGGGAGGAATTTCTATTTTGTAGTTAAGTTACCTATTTATCGTGAGTACTGTGCTTCTTTCTTAAGTTGACATTGGCTTTTTCAATGAATTGTATCACTTCATTTTTATAAGTTATTTGGTGGACTATCAAACGTTGTTTTCACGAATTTTAGTGCCGTTATTTGACAACAAATAGTTATTGACCCACTTTTATTAATGAAGTTACTGCCATCAATAAAGGCCATTGTCAATTGTAGTTAATACAAGCCTGCAAACCCGAACAGGAGAGGAGCGAAAGTTCTATAGGGGAGGAATGAAAAGTTCCAAAATGCGCAAAGGAGGAATGCATCAAAAACGTTTGGGAACCACTGATCTAAATGGTCTATAGCTCTCAATATTTCGGTTATTTGTGTTCAGATTCCATCTTGCAAGTCAATGCCATCTTGTAAGTCAATCATAAGCATCTTGTAGGAGTCAATGCAGAGGGTGAATGCACTAGCTCTCTTTGGATAAACTCTTTGTAAACTTTCAAGCCAGTCTTTTTCGAACTTTTGCACAAAAATTTTAAATCGATGTTTTTTTCGTAGTTACACCCTTCAAACAGTGTTGTATTCATCAAATGCAGCATGAGCACAAAATTGGCCTAAGGCAGGGGTGTGCAACCATTTTGCTATGGCCGGCCGCATTACGTTCATTTGTATGAAGTATGGCCGCCAGTGAGTTCAATATATTTTTGCATTGCTTCTGTTCTGCTTCCACACACTGAATCTGGCCTGCTTCAACACGTCAATTTGACTGTGTTTCTACAAAGTATATTCATTCAGTTAACAAATAGTTTTTATCAATGCACGGCCGCAATAATTTTATTTTAAATTACATGTGCACTGCCGCACAAATATTTATCGAAGGCCGCATGAAGCCGTGCGGCCGCAGTTTGTGCACTCCAGAAGCAAGAAATGCAAATCGAGCGCTAAAGTTCTTCATAGGTACTTTTAAAAAATAGGTCGATCAATAAGACCACAGGAAGACATTTAGGACAGAAGACACTTTGTTTAATGCATCCCCACTTTGAATTCACTATGAGGCAGACAACGTATGTCGATTTGAAACATTTAAATTATAGCACCAACGACATTTAAAAATAACAATGAATGACAGACACCAAAGGAAAATTGAAAATATGTGTACAACCAAACGATAATTTGAAATAAAATCAACCATGGACAGCATGCGCAGTTGGACCCAAGCGCAAGATTTGCATTCTGCCTTCAAAACAGCCAATGGTGTCTTGAATAAGCAACAAACCTATTGCTGATCCTGAAAACTTTTTAATATTTTTTGTGTCTTCTTCCATCGCGGTTCTGTTAGTTTCAAAAGAAATTAGGATTTCTGTTTCTTGGTTTGAAGTATTTATCTATCTAGCAGATATACTGGTTTCACTTGCATAGCACTGATAAAAAACATTTGGTGCAAAATTTCCATCGTTTGTTCACTCTAATCTGTGGCCTGATTTATTCAAAATTCGATTTACATTATGCAATGCTCCTGCATCTCCGTTCATAGAATCTCCAGTAAGTTGTAATATGTTTTCGCAAGATAATTAAAACATTTAAATTTAGGCCTCTAAAACTCATTATTTCAGATATTTATAGGAAAATATCTTCAACAGACTTCACTGCATATCTATAGGCTCATTTCTTAGCATTCGCTCGCTCCACTCTCGATGACAATTCACTCTGAGTTATGGAAAACTCAGTGCTTATACGGTTTTGCAATATGAGCCGATTCATCACACACTTTCTCACTGAAAATACTACGTTTTCTAATTGAAAAAGCGAAAGCTGCTTTAAGAACAAATTTTAAGTCAATTTTGTCAAAAACATTCTTTTTCAAAATACTGGATTTCTTTATAAACTTTACAAGCAAAAGGTCGAGCAGACTTCACCAAATCAATAACATGCAAACACTATTTTTATCAAACTTAATCTCAAGAATATGTTAAAAAAATTACAGATGTGATTTAATTGGACATTGCATGGTTAAAAAACACCTTAACAACCAGGCGTTTATCCGCGGTAAGTGATGGTGGGAAAGCTCTCCCAGTGAAAACTTTCGTTTCCTTCGCACCCCCCAAGTTTTATTTAATTAACATTCTTCTTCGTCGTTTGAGCGAGTTGTTACAATCCACTGTTTGTATGTAATATGAAAGACTGCAATTTAACCTTAGTGCGTTTCAATAGTAGGAAAAAACACACGAATTACTTTCACACACCTAAGTCAAGATTATCGTTTGTGTCTTTTTGCCAAATACCTGCTTTCCAGCATCGCCAGTATTTTTGTTATTCATCCTAAATTTCTGCATCTGAACAGATGTGTTCACGTTACATGGAATGAATTAACTCAAAAGAATTGCCCGGCTTTTCGACCACAAAGAGTTCATTCTGCAGTTGTAAGTCTTCTACCTTAGCGAAATATTTGAATGTCTTAGAGCTGAGCAAAACTTGGAAGTTTTGACAAGTCAGTGAAGAAATAATAAACAAAAGTTGATGATGGTGTGTTTGTTGTTTCAAAAAGCGAACTTCGTTCAGTGGATTGCTGCTGGCGATCAAACCATTCAGTCATTTTTTTGTTGTTTTTTTTTGTTAACTACGATAAGCGTTCTCTTTTGAAACACCCAATATCAATTCATTCAATTTGCTGGTTTCGCGCTGTTATTTTTCATCTACACATCAAGTTGCTTTCACTGTGTCTGGAAAGCTTGTGGACGCAGTGAAAGTATTGTGCAAGCTTTTCGACAGCTTTACTTCGGCGTTGCAATCCTGAAATGAAGTGTCGCTGCGTTGAGAGAAACGATTTGACAGCTTTTGGTGAACTTGAGATGCTGTCACAGCCTGTTCGTGACGTATCTTTTCGCATATTGGCCGTTTAATTGTTACATCAGTTTGGACGGAGCTGTTTTTTACAAAAGGTTCTAATCGAAAATGATCAAAATCACAAGTCACTTGTTCGGATTTTACAAAAATATACAAAATACAAAATTGTAAAAACGCAAATTTGCAATTTCGGGTGGGAAAGTTGCGAAGTGCGCATCAAAACAGGGATTTTCCTTTTGTGCGATGATGTACGAATATCACTAAAAGGCCAGACCAAGTCAGGTAAGACGTTAAAATACCACAGTATGTTACAAGAGTGAAACGTATTTTAATCAGACGTTTCTCTTTTATTCCAGCTTGTAATAAGATGCCCGCGAATCACCAAAGCTACTGAGTTTTGCATCAATTTTATTTCATTTTGTTTTTGTTTCGTGACGCACTTTCGCAATGGTTGGTGAAGATCAATGCTATAAGGTGTCGTCTGAAATTTTTTAGATTTGTTTATCCCTCGGAAAACTTATGAAGTACAAACGCCACATGACATATGTTGATAGGTAGTTAGATTGTTGCTACAATAACAGTAATGTCTTAATTTTCATTTGGCCTAATCTACGCATTCCTATGAAAGGAAAAACGTACCTTAAGTAAAACGTTATTTTTCAGTTTGATTTCAATCACAGGAATCGACTTTAATAGTATTGTAAGAATCAAAACATTTATGTCTAAATGCAGTAATGCCAAAATGTCTCCGGAACCCGCTTCACCAAATCAGTTGAAGCTGTTACAGTGCCCTCAGAATTGCTTTGGCTCCGGTTACCAAATGCGTTCGATCTTCTTTGAGACCCAAATTTTAAACATTGCTTCAATTTTTCTCTTGTCCCACACAAAAGTTCGATAGATACGCCAATGCATGCAGCCAGCGTAGGGATCATACGCTTTTTCTTTAATTCACCATTTTTTCTGTGTTTAACAACACACCCACATGAAAGCACGCATACGTGTGCCATCAACACGCATCAGTGCCTATTAATTTCTTTGTCAAATCCTATACCACGCCATATACGGATATCAGTTGACTGGAAAAGTGCTTAACTTATGACGTTTTTAAGCTTTAGGTCTGTTTACCGTTTTTTACCACTGTCATGTCTTATGCTTGCCACAAAAAGATTCGATCAACTTCTTAACAGAAACAATTTCAAACGTATTAACTGGAATGTAATTTCAAGCTGCCAATTCCCTCAGACGATTTGATGTTGTTGCTTTCTGTTTCCCTATTACCGAAAACGCGAGAAAGGAATTTGCCGATATTCACTCATTTCTTTTAACGCTGCAGCTGTGTTCTCCAATGTTGGTGATCAGTTTACAAACGATTCTTTCGAAATGAAGCAACTATACTCAATTTTATATACTGTCATTGCATCATCTCTGTCTTGTTTCAGTTCACGTCGGTGTTACGAGCCAGAAATGAATCAAGTCGACCACATTTCATGTTTCAAAGCTTAAAACTAAAAAAACAGGTCAAGTAGGCTGAAAAAAGTTACCTTGCCAAACGTTGCTGCGCATGCCGGCTCGATCGAGCTCTTTTGGCAGAAGTCGAGATAATGGTTATAAAGGATGCACCTTGCCAGGCACACTCCTTCACAAACCATATAGTTTTCGTCAAGCCTGTAAAAGTGAAAGCAACTGTCAATGCAGTCAAAAGATATAAAATTAGTTCAATTCGCTCAAACATAGGATTACTTTACTTTAAAGAACGTCTTATTTCGACATGAAAGCAACCTCGCATTTATCCTTAGAGATAGCCAGTTGCCAACACAGCCAGCTTTTGAAGATTTAAAGCGCTGCTCGCTCGCTTTTGCTAAGCTGTTTGTTTCATAATTCAATCAGATCCAAGCGCAATAAATGCTAAAAGATGATGAATAGAAAAATCAGAAAGGAAAGTTCTCTGTTCTGTTATCTCACTCCAATGCCTGAAGTATTTAAGGTGACCTAGGAGCCCAGCACAGTTTACTTGCCATTCCAGTGTAAGGTCGATCTTCTTTCGCTTTGACGACGTCGTGCGATGACCGCTGTGCGGGATGGCGAGGGATTTTGATGCAACATCTTGATCGCCATTTTCTCGCTCGCCCCTCGGCGACTGCCGGCTTGCAGCAGCTATTTTCGCTGGTGTGCAGTTTTCTTCCATTAGTTCAACGGGAAACTTGCGATTTTCTTCTATGACTTTTGAAATTTAAAAAAGGTGATTTTTGTTCGTTGCAAGTCAGCACAAAGTAATTCACACAATTGTCAAGCTCGGAAAAGTTTCACCGTGTCGCCGCTTTTTTTGCCGAAACAAAATTACTGCTGAACCCTTTTCCAGGCTGAGTCATAAAGCCACAAGATCTCTGAATATTATCGCGTTATGATTATTGCTTGCTTGCATCAGGTAATCCGCACAAGTGTCCCAAAATCTTTGTCAAGTAGTGGGAGAAATTGGTATCACGCTCTCAAGTTTTTGAAATAAAGTGGACAAAATATTTGGAATCAATTTGAGAATATAAATTTGGATGCTGATGGGTCTTGTTAGCAGCAACAAGCCCACCAGCTTGTAATCTGCTGGTATCAACGCTGTTCCGAAGTTGAATCACAGTGTTGCACTAAACTGTTTTTGGAGATTGTAGCTCGTAAACAAGCAAGCTACCACGCCAAACTGCACTTATCACAACAGTACATCCGGTTTATGAAAATCGTAAAGACATCACTGACGTTAATATTACAGACCGAAAGCCAAATCCAATTAAGACACCAGCATTCATGCTAATGCTAGTTTCGATTAAGACTGTAAACAATATAACAGTCTTACAGTAAAAATAAGGTAATCTTTTCGAAATAACCAATTTTTATTTTCATTATTCGAGGTATTGAACAAAGTTTTTGCGCTTGATTCAACGAAAAATGAGCTTGAGTAGAACTATTCAAGCAAATAATCAGTTAATTGTTAATAGATCATAAATCTAGGTAAAGATAATAATTAGATGCAAAAGAGGTTTTTCCGGCACCTGGCAATAGAAACATTCCCTTTCGTTTTTTCTTGCTTTGGTTGCAATCATTTCAACAACAACAGCATATTTGTCTAACATTTAATCTTGGGGCTTCAAAGTTGAAATAAATGATAATGTTGCTCGCTTTAAAAATACTAGCAATAGTTTTTCAAGCAAACAAGAAAGCAGTAAATCTACCTGATTTCTGCGATTGTCTTTGAGTCTGTATCACACTTCCTTCGTTGTGATAAGCACTGATCGAGTTTTCTTGCAAAAGGGCAATGTCCGTGTTTTCCTCGCAGTGGTGTTGTAAAGGTGGAGAAAAATAACTTAAAACCATGTTAAATCACGTTAGCATATCAGTGAGTTCGCCAAGCACGTTTCCTGCAAAAAAACACGTAAGGCGCATGAAACAGACGTGCCTCAAACAATTCGCCGAATGGCTGCATTACTTTATTTTGATTGCTTCATAGACAACTAAGACGCTTGTGTCATTCTCTAAAGCTTTCACGGTAACACAGCTTTCTAGTGCAATACCCCCACAACGCTAACCACTTCAAATCTATTTCCAAACATGGCATTCACGATCTTACTTTATTTTCAGGGGAAGCGATCTTTATACTCATTCATAAGCAGGGGTGTATTGGACCCAATAAACAACCGGTAAGCTATGCTATGAGCCTGGCGCTGTTGATAAGATCGTAAAAGTAAGTTCATATCCTTTAATTTTTCGAGGGAGATTTAAGGTTGCTTTTCTTAGTTCCCGTTAGCATTCAAGCCCGTGCAAACTGAACCACGGGTTACAGAATGTTTTGAAGTTGTTGCCAGAAACTGTGTCGTTCCATTGTCACACAATTTCTAGCTTTAGTCTTGTATGTCAAATTGCTTCCGAAATATAACTCCAAACTTCCACTTCAAGTTGCTGCAGATTTATACACTACTTCTTCGTCTGTACTACCATTCAAATGCTGCTAAGTGTTCTCTGTTTAGAAACATGAGACTTTCATGCCAATTTCGCTTTCAAAACTTCGTAAAAATTTCAAGAGTCTACATTCAGCTGATCACTCTTAAAGTGAAGACCCCTCCGAATCGTTGAAAGCCCTCTGCTTAAAATCGTTTTTCCTTGCTGGTGTAATTTAGATAAAGCGGTGCCAAGAAATCGTTTGGAAGCGTCGCAGGTGGATATCGCTTTGTTTTAAGCATAATCTGCGGTTATGAGAATCGACGTCACTTGGCCAAGAAAAAAAGAAGTTTATTTACTTTTCATCTGCGTCATCGCTTCAAAGGACAATAGCGATTCCAGAACGATACAGCGCAGCGCGAGCAGTTACGTTTGCCGACGCTCTTGCTTCTCAAGCAGCGCGCAACATTAAAACAAACACGACCAAACCTCATTGAAAGCGCTTTCTTCACCACGTTGTAGTCACATGTTGAAGATGTGCAAGTTTTCCAACTTTTATATAAACCTCAGTTTATTCCGGGCAGTGTTTGGTCACGTGTTCTCGCCACCAAAAGCACGAAATGCATTTAACACTTTTGTGGTTAACAAGTTTCTTTTGGTACACGAAAAATGAAAGTGCAAAATAGCCTTATAATGAAAATCACGGCCAATGAAAACGATATCAACGACATATTGCAGACGTTTCGATAACTCCTGTTATCGTCATCAGTGCATTGCAAATTGTGCAATATGTCGTTGTCTGCAATATGTCGTTGGTATTGTTTTCATTGGCCGTGATTTTCAGTATAAGTTTCTTTTGTCGCAGTAACAGACAAACACAAACAAATCGTTATGGTATTTGATGCCACTGGCGACTAATGAAGCTTAAACTGGAAAAGCAGGGAGTTTCTGCACCACAAATCTATTAAGAGCATATTAAATTAAGATTAGCCTACATTTTTAGTGATCTGAATTTTCATACGAAAATTATAGCCAAAATTTCACATAAAAAAACTACATGTAAAATGGAGAACTGCGTCTTACAACTTTGTTCTTACTCAAAAACATCCTAAATAAAATAATATAGTATCACAAATTAAGACTCTCGTTAGCGGTTCTAACAATAACTATGTACCTGCAATTACTCTGAGGCGAGTAAGTTATAATGTTCTCAGTCCAACCTTGGAAGTGGCTTCCGTTCACGTTTCTCATATTTGCGATGCTGTTTTGCATTTACGTTTCAAGTTCTATCTCTTTCTCTCTTATATTACATTGCTTAATTTCAAAGTGAACTTCACATTTTGAACCCTAACTGCGAGAAATGGTACATTGCTATGCAAACTTTCCAACTCATCTGTCTGATTGTACAAAAAACAATAAAAATTATGTATTTTAATAAAAATGTTTGTTCTCTTTGAGAATAGGAATCCAACTCAACGTTAGGAAAGCATCTTGGAAGCAATTCACCCGGTACAGAGTCAACTGTTGTTGCTTTAAAAGTATACCATTGTTATCCATGCAATTGGCAATAACTCAACAAAGCTGTGGGGAAAGTTTTTATCCATTAGCGCAATGTAACTCGTATTTTTAACACAATTCTAAAAATATTGGCCGTTCTCTTCCAAAATAGTGAAAAAACGCAAGTCTTCAGACAAAGTAAATTATATAAATATACAATGTATGTTCACCATGTTTGACCGTGGCTAAATTTGTTTATAATCAGCTATCTTAAGAATGTTTGTATTGCTTCTGCCTTATGTTTATACTCTCCCCAGTTTTTGCGAAACATCTGAAAAAAAAAAACAATCCAAGTAAGAACCGGTCGTTTGTTGACATTGTCGTCAATTACTTTGCATCACGATGTTGCAAGCTCGACCACGTGACGCTATTTACTTTGGCCACTGCCCCTCGAATGTTGCGAAACTAAATCGCGGTAGATCTTTGATGGCATGTTCCTTGTTCAGTATATTGAGGAAACACAAAGATTGCTTGCCTGAACACAAAATATAGTTTTGTTGTTGGGAAAGGTTAACCACCGATGGGTTTAAAGTAGCGCAGGTTAGAGATTTCTAAAATTTAAAGCAAGAGCTTTGGAAAAACAAAACTAAACCGAGTCATTGAAGGCAAATAAGATATAACAACTCTAATACACCTCAGCTGATTTTGAAAAGAAGGATATCGGGTTGGGATCGAAAAGAGTGAAGCAACATTTTTCAGGATTCCACATGTAGCGTTCACGAAACATAAGCAAAAGCACCGCAACACTAAAAACAGTGAGTGAGATAGAAAACACGTACAGTAGAATTTCTGTGAGAATAGACTTAGCATTATATCACATAAGCGTTGTTTCATTTTTCGTAAAGTTTAAAGGCGATGCCAGAAATATGAACTATACCTATATAACTTACATAGGGGAAGGTGGGGCACAGTAGGACTAGGGGTACAGTCGTCTTTTTTGACTTTTTCAAAAAGTTGAAAAAGGTGAACTTTAAAGTTTCCATGGTGATTAGTCTCATACCAGCCGTAGCACTAAAGTGAATTTTTCCTTGATAGGCAGCCGTTGTTAAGAGATACAGAGCAAGTTGTGTTTTTGCTACCCAAAAGTAATTTATAAAATTGCATTAAGATTTGGGTTTTGCCCACGTTAATCAACATCTTCTGTTCTAAGTTTTTGTGACGTTGCAGTCAGGGCAGTGCAACATTATTTGATAATGCCAGATTACAAATTATTTTCAAGTTGAGTTGGTACTTGTTCATTTTATTTTTTAGATATGCATAGGGCACAGGTGACAAAAAAGTGGGCGCACTCAACACATTGCCACTAGGTCAGTCTAAACAAGGTAAAGCTTGAGGGTTATATTGGAATGCAGTACAGAATAATTCTAATCTATGAGCATTTTTAGGTTTATTATGTGCTTAGAGGCACATTGTAGTTGTATGGAAAAGCATGAATTTCAGCACACTGCATTGGTGTCATTCAATGTTTGGTACTCATACAAATTTGCTTTGCCATGCAGTGATAGTGGGTAATTAGAATGTGAAAAAAGTTGAGAGGCAGTCATCAAGTGCCTATTTTACTTGGGATATCACGTGAACATTATGCAATGCATGCAAACCAACTTTTTATTGACCGGTCAGGTGTTCCCCATGCTCATGTCGAGTGTGCCCCATGCCTGGGCACACTCGACAGAAAATGTACCCTTTTCAAATTGATTGTAAAATTTTTTCTGAAGGGCGTTGTTTTCATGTTTTGGTATGATATTGCTTATGTAGAGTTGCTTTATTTTGTGACAAATTTTGAGCTTGTTTGGACTTGAAATAAAGTAGCAGTGGTTGAAAATGCAACAAAAGTGTCGACTGTACCTCACCTTCCCCTACGCCTAAGATATAGACATTCCAAAGGACTGCATGAATACAGTGCCGGATTAACAATAGTAGCAAATGTGGCAATTGCTACGGGCCCCGCGGTTTTTGGGAGCCCCGCGGTCTTCTGTAATAAATCTTATTTATTACATTATATATAGATTGTTTTTCAGCCTAAGATGTCAGTATTTTGCAAAATGTGCCATAAGTATTAAGCGAAGGTTTTCAATTGAATGCTATCTGTGTCCAGAAATTCTTGTTTGATTCTTTTTGTACAGTTATGTAACAATCGACATAAGATTGCGGTCAGCAGTGTTGCCATTTTAGCTGATTTGCTGCTAAATCTAGCAGGATTGTCTCACTGTTAGCTGTAAAATTTTCGCAAAATAGCGAAAATGCCAAACTACGTGCCGTCATGGTCAAGCTAGCACAAGACAAATTGAACTCAACTGTAGAAGCCAGGGTTGCCAGGTCCAGATGGACCAAAAATGCAAAACTACGTATCAAAAAGCGCCAATCAGCTTCAAAACATGTTAAACAAGCTGAAACAGGCTGGTTGCTGTCGTTTTTAAAATAGTCTGATGAGCAGTGGTGTGTTTTACTTTAAGAGGAGGCGAGCGAGGCACTTGCCTCGGCCCCCCCCCCGTTTTGGGGGACCCCACTTGAGGTGTTACGCGCGTAAATTTTCCTTTGTTTTGATGAAAAACGTATTATTCACACATATAATGTACTACAAAGCAGATCATAAGTAAGTACTCTGCTTTCAAAGGGGCCCTCTACAGAAACTGTACTGTGCAGGTACTTTGCTTTGAAAGGGGCCCCCAACAGCAACTGCCATTTGAAGGTACTCTGCTTTCAAAGGGGCCCCCAACAGCCACTAAAATGTGTAAGCACTCTGCATTTAAACTTCATTGAAGGGGCCCCTAAAAGAAACTGTAATGTGTAAGTACTCTGCTTTGAAAGGCCCCCCCAACAGCCATTGTAATATGTAAGCATCTTGCTTTCAAAGAGGCCCCAACAGCAATTGTAATGTAAAATTTCATGCTTTCAAAGAGGCCCCAACAGCAATTGTAATATGTAAGTACCTTACTTTCAAAGGAACCCCTAACAGCAATTGTAATGTATAAGTACCTTGCTTTCAAAGGGGCCCCCAACAGCAACTGTAATGTGAAAGTACCTTGCTTTCAGAGTGGCCAGCAACAGCAATTATAATGTTCATGTACTATGCTGTCAAAGAGGCCCCCAACAGCAATTGTAATGTGTAAGTAGGCTACTGTCCTTTCAAAGCGACCCAACACCATCTCCAATGAGCAAATAAAGAAAGCTTCAAAACAACTTCCATACCTAAAAAATTGCGGGTTAAAATTTCTTTCAAAAAGTTCTGAGAAGACCCTATCAAATAAGAGCAAATAAGCCTACTTATACCAAATGATAACTTTTTATACCAAATGATGATTTTTACAGATTGGAGTATTTGCTATATTGGTAATTTTTTGAAAATGCCACAAATGAATAAAACGTAGTCTTTTTTATATCTCTGAGTTGAAAAGGTTAGACAAATTGCTCATTTCTTGTGATGTTGTACCTTAGTGAACATTTCCATCAGAAAATAAGACAATATGCAATTGTTATAGCAGGGACCACACCACACTACATCTTTTAATTTATTGGACATTTTTTTCTCAGTTCACAAAGTAATTTTGTATTATTGCTGTAGTGCTGAAAAAAACTGTCAATAAGCAAGGCTACATCCATGCTTCTTATCACGTAGCAGAAATGGCAATTTTTTAGTATTATGAATACTATTTTTTTCTACAGATATTTCAGGTATTTGAAGCTTGACTAGTAAAAGGTATACTTGGTAGGTGATGTTTAAGCTCTTTTGCCAGCTCTTAGCCAGTATAACTTGAACCGTTTTTTCTTAGCACAGATTTAATCAATTGTGTAGGCTACTTGCTGCAGTAGAAATGTTTTCGATAAAGTAC
>Ga0210059_1000663_pt1 | contig 46104 bp, 23 predicted proteins | sample Ectturendosymbi2_FD_188042 | JGI IMG/M metagenome (GOLD analysis project Ga0210059, IMG submission 188042) | Ecteinascidia turbinata endosymbiont from Florida, USA - Sample 2 (SPAdes) (version 2) | ecosystem: Host-associated > Tunicates > Ascidians > Unclassified | place: Key West, Florida... | reverse complement strand
CAACGACTAGACTGCCTCGTTGGTAGCGTTTGGGGAAACCAGCATCTCTGCATGCAACGACAGCATTCCTCGCAAGCAACGTCTACGCTGGGCAACACCCCAAACCTCAACATTGGGTTCCTACACCTAAAGGAAAACCCTACATTAGTTCATCAGACCGGGACTACTATAGAGCTATTTCTGTGTACCATTTCTGTTTAATTTATTTATTTTACAATAAAATTACAATAAGTACGGCCCTCCGTTGGGTCACTTGACTAACTAACCTCTGTGTTTTCTCGGTGCCCCGGTGTTTATTGTCCTCTGGTGCAATGAACTCAAAGTCAGCACCGCCACACAAATCTATCTATCTGACGCGGCCTTCTAAACGTGGCCCCGAGCCAAATTAGTTGCCCATTCCGGCAGCAGGTAATTTTATTTATAACAAGCATAAATTATTTTCCTAAAATTGTACAATACTAATTACTAACGGTGTTAGACCAGACTTTAGAGAGCTTCTGAAAATCTGTCAGCAAAGATAGATTTCTCAAACTGAAAGACTTTGCACTAAAAATGATCACGGTGTTTGGAAACACATAGGTTACCTGTGTGAGAGTACAGTTACTACGATGAAGCAAGTCAAATCTAAAAACAAAAATTGATTGGCAGACGAAACACCGGACGATATTGTCTCCGACTTGCTAACACTGGTAAGTCTATTGATAAAAAGACGATGGTGTCAGAGAAGCCACGATCACAGGCAACCTGCTGATGCAGGTTTGTAATAAATAGCTATTTGTTATTAAGCAACAATTTCAATGAAGCACTCACTTACCTTCCATTTTTTAGTTTAAATCTTGCGAATCTGTTGTCTAATACATCATTTTCTTGGGAGTGGCCGGCAAGTTGTCACATTATTGCAAAGTGGCCCGTATGACAAAAAGAGTTGGACCACGCTGATTTAGGGTTCTAGTATTATCCAGCCACATCCGAATTCGCCGCCATTTATCACGTTTTGTTTCTGGGTGTTGGCTAGTGGGCCCCTTACATTGGCAAGTGGGCCCCTTTCAGCTACGTTTTCCCCCTAAACATTGTTTGGAGCAGTGGTTCTTAACCTGTGGGGAATTCCCCACAGGTGGGGAATGGCCGAGTTGCCAAGTTGGGAATGACCGGTCGGACAGTAGAACCACTGCTTCAAAATTTAACACATCACATCCAAATGTTGACTTACTTTACAAATCACAACCATTTACAGACTGTTTTAATAACAAAAACAACAAATATATGAGGTATTGTAAGTCATTTACGTACTAAACACTTGATGGGTTAAAATCGATTTTGTCAAAGACCGATGCTGTGGTGGGAAATGGAGAGTTGGCGCACTAAAAAGTGGGGAATTGGAGAAAAAAGATCAAGAACCGCTGGTTTAGAGTATTTCTTGATTTCTGTTTCTTACTTCGATAGGCACCAAAAAGGGGCGTATTTACATGAAAGGGGCGCCATTCAACAGGGCCTCATCGGAGGTTTGTGGGTGCAGTTGCCCAAACTGCCCTCCTTGGATCCTCAACTGTGCGTAACAGTCAGATTCTAACAACCGGACTTAGACTCATCTCAACCACATTCTGATTAAATTCTCTTGCCTGAATCGCAACACCACGGACTGTCTTAGTTTTCTTACAGCGTGAGAAAAGACGAGGTCTTGTAGCTACGCCACGCAAGCTTTATTTATTTTCTCACAATGTCTGGCCGTCCTGTTGTGTCACAGTGCCACAGTTTTGTCATAATACTTGATGGTGCTGCACAACTCGCCCTGCATGAGATAAGAACGCGGTATTAATGCAGCTTTGCAGCTTATGAATGTGTCGGGTGGAAAATAGAGGTTCAAGAAACTGTAAATAAAGATTTAAATTTTTGCCAATCAATTTTTGCACCCCTGTCAAAGTGGCGTCCATGACACGTGCCATGCCTGCCATATCGCAAATACTCCGCTGTCCTAATCATCAGTTTTCTCAGGGTATTTGATGTGTAGAATATTACTTTGTGCAGCACATATAGTGGATAGGCCATACCTTTCCGCATTACGAATTGCCGTTTTCTAATTCGCGATTTTATTCCGTACGTGATGTCTGGCTTGTGTTAAGTTGTCATTTGCGCCAAGGGATATTCGCAGCGTGTGTTCTTGCGCATGGATCAGGTGGGCCGACGACGGATTGGATCCGATACGCATATTGCTTCAAAAATTTAGGATCAGGACCGAATCTGTAGGCTACTGAGTTAATGAAAAATAATTGCGGCATTTTCGTTGTTGAAAACCTTAATTTTGTAATATTTTGGACTTAGATTTTGCATTACCAAGTGTTTTGGATGATAGTAGGACTTGGGCTGAGCATTAATATTTCAGGTCCGGATGTGGATCGTAAAATATGACAGTGTGCTCTTCTCTGCTTCATAGTTACTTTCAGATCAGTTGCTGAATGAGATATTCCATATTAGGCTTACCACAATTATGAATTTTATATTCAACCTTTCTTTAAATGTCATGTGATTCGCTGGAACAGCAGAATTTGGTCAAAATTTTTTTCTAACCAGGTCCGAAACCATTGGAGAACCAGGCAATTGCTCCTCACTGAAATTTTCAAAAACATGTTTAGGTTTTAGGTACAACAACCATTTACACTCTCATTCCTCTCCCACCCGAAAATAGTATAACAACAAGTTACTAACATTCCCTCACCTGAACATATCAGCTGGTTGCAGCCCTAGTCTACTGGCTCCCCACCAAGAAGGCTCCAAGTGCTGTTGGAGGTATAACTACGCCACCATGTCTTTGTTTGACCTCTGTGCTATTTGCCCGTGGGTGCAGCAACCATGTTTTGGCTCACCAGCCTACCCTTTAAGTCCCGCGATGGCCAAAATTTTGGAGCGGATTTTCAACGCTTTAAAAGCTATAACTCGCCAGCTACTATAGCTGCAGAGCTGTTCAAACAATCCACGGATTCAGCAAATCTTCTAGTTTCGATTTAAAAAAAGTTGTTTGATTTGGGTGGGGGTTTTCTCTTGGTGACGTCACAAAGAAGGCCGGTTTTTGAACTTTTGACCAACTTTAACTGGCCCTGGGCGCTCATCCAATGAGCCCTTTTTATGGCTCAAACCTTTTGTGGAAACTAGATGATCATCCGCGTCTATAGAGGCCTTGATTGACCTTCTAGCATGTCTAGAACAAACGTTATGGCCCAAAAACCCCGTTGTACTCAAAATTTCAAAAACTGCAGAAAAAGCATGAGTCTCCCACTGAGGGAATTTTTTTGCCAGAGATATCCGCCGCCAGCTATCGATCGAGAGCTATTCGCGACCCTCGAGAAAGACTCGTGAAGCCTTGTAGTTTGCAATAAAAAACAACTTTTGAAGTTAGGATTCGGGGTTTTCGGTGGGTGTCGTTAGAAAAAAGGAAGGTTTTGCTATTTTTTGGTTATACTTTTATGACGTCATCACCCGGACAATGAGCCGAAATAGTGGGTCAAAGTTTGGTTGGATTCTAGGCTGAAATATGAAGCTTTAGAGGCCTAGATCGACTTCCTGGGGTTTCTGGTCCCCAAGTTATGGCCGAAAGACCCCTAATCTTGTAAGGATTCCCTAGGAAATTAGTGGGGATTCTCCTAATTATTTGTTGCTTGTTTTGCCATAACTTTTGAACCAGAAATGCTGGAAAGTCCACCAAACCCTCTGAAGACTCGTATTGTAGCCTAGAATCCAAAACAAAAACTTTCAACCACAAAATCTGATGGATTGTTCGACTCCCAGGATATGACGTCATCATCCAAATGTAAACAAAATATGCATAAACATCCTCTCATTGTGTGAACATCAACAAAAAAACGAGATCTCAAGCTGAAAAAAATATTTTGGAGTCTAAACTACAAGTCTTCACGAGCATTTTGAGGTCTTGAACAGCTCTCTAGCCTATTCTAACGGCGAGTTATGGCCACATACAAAGGGGGTGTTATTCAACCCCTGGTTTCCTTTTGTAGGGGTAGGAATTTTGACCATTTCTTGGTTTTTGTGGTATAATTTTTGATCCAGATATGCTGGAAAGTCAATCAAGGGCTCTAAAGACTGGTAGGATAGCCTAGTTTCTAAAAAAACTTGAGCGAAACAATTGGCTCATTGGATTGGTGTACAGGGCCGCGTAAACTAAGCCTAAACTAGCCCAATAAAATGTAAATGACACCCCTGAACTGACACTACTGCAGTATAGAAGACTTTATTCAAAGTTTAAACGGTCTTAGAACAGAACTACATGCAACGAGCAAAAACGTTGGCGACCAAGCCGACTCATGCCTCACACAACTGCCGAATAACAAACGCCACGCTTCCAATTAAAAGAGTGGCGATGAACGCCAAGCCAAGAGTCGCGCATTGAGCAAGGCACGTGATTAATTATTACTACATTTGTCCTTTCAAGCTCTTGTGTTTTAGTTTGTGTTTGGGTTTACGAAGCTACCTCAACACTGGTAAATGCGTGTTTCCGTTTTTTCATCGCCTGTTCGCATTCTTGGTTCCACCATGGTACCGATATTTTTGTACACCGTTTGGTTTGCAGAATGAACTCTTTGTATGCTTCACGGACACATGTTTCGAAGAGTTGATATGAGTGTTCTAGGTTTGGAGAAAAGGAGAGTAAAGTTTTCACACATGTCAGCAAATTTTGGCCGGTTGGCTTTGGCGAAATTCCATTTGGAAAGGAATTGGGTGTCTGTAAGTTCTACTCTGTTAACTGTTGTGTGGATTATATAGTGATCGCTGCCAAAAAATATGTTTGTTACCGTGGTGGAGCAGTTTGAGGCAATTGTGTTGGAGACAGTGGTTAAATCAAGTAGGCTTCGGAAACTGTGACTGGTGAAAGAAAAGTGGTTTGGGCTTGAAGAATTTGGTAAGACGTAGTCGTGTTTGTTCAATAAGGAAACGACAACTTTTCCGTTAGTATCAGTTTGTGAACTTCCCACATGCCATGATGTGCATCAAAATCACCGCAAAGACTAAGCCTAGTCACACTGGATAGAAATTCCAAGTTTGTTAATGTTCAAAGAATTGCTGGGTGGATTATATACTGTTGAAAAAATTCCTATTTTTATGCTCATTATTTCCATACCAATGGATAGTAATGGGATTATAATTTCAGAGAAATTTATTGAATTTTTTATACATATTGCTGTACTTCACCTTTTCGCTATGGAGAAAACGTTTTTTTCTTTGGATGACGTAGTTTGAAATGGTTGATTGATATTTACTACTGAGGTAGGTTTCCTGAAGGCAGATTAAGTCTGGTAACTCATCAAGAGTGGATAGGTACTGCTTAAATTCAGGTAAGTTGTGGAAGATGAATCCACAATTCCATTGCGTTGTTTGAAGAGACATTATGTTGTGAGATATTTGAGTTGTTCTGCGTTTATGGTTATGCCCATTGTTCCGCCAGCAGCTTCCGTGATGATTTTAAAGATGTTCGCTGGTTCGTTATTGTCTTTGGCTGTGATAGTCTGTTTGATGACATCTGCTAAGAAAGCAAGAAAAAGTAGGGGTTTACCTATTATTACGCCCGAGTCATCAAGTTCGTTGTTTGTAGGGGTCTGTTAGCGACAGGACTATCGCAAGGTAAGGCTGGTAGTGGAAGAAAATCAGAAGGCTGCATTACTCGCGGTGTAGTGACTGTATTAGCAGAAATGTATTTTCCGCATGACTCGGAGTATGTAATTTTGGAAGTAGTTTTGATGCGTAGAACTTCAGTGTCACGCTTGAATCGTGGACACTGCTTGTCAATTGCAGAATGCTCGCCTTTGCAATTTGGGCACTGTTTGTAGGAGGCGGTAAAACTTCTCCAGTTGTGTTCACCGCCGCAGTTGGAGCATCTTTCTTTTCCTCTGCAGTGATTTGTAACGTGGTCATATATACTGCATTTGAAGCATCTGACTGGTTTAGGAGTGTACTGTTTCACTTTGAACAACATATACAGTATCCTATTTTAACCTCAGCTGGTAATTCTGTTTTGGAAAAAATGGATTAATAATGTAGTGGAGTCCTGCAATCTTTGAGTGTCTTGTGATCGGTATTTGAAACGCTTCGTGAAACTGACGTTCTGCGTTTTTAAACATTCTTCGAGTTCTTCGGTTGTGAGGTCAAGTGGCACGCTATATAACACACCTTTCGAACCTTGTGGTGACATCAATGTTGTCGATATGGAAACTGAGTTCTTGCCGTCTGACCACGAAGTCAAAGAGAGCAGCGTTCTGATCTGTTGGGAAGTTTTACATTTGATCAAGATATCGCCGTTGCTTAATGGAATGCACGATACGTAGTCACCAATAGACTGTTTTAAGCAGTTATCAATAAAAATGGGCCTGAAGGACCTAAGTGTTCTCCTGAGCACTTCGTATGAAAACCGGCTGCAACTCCGTCGCAATGCTGTCAATTTCTAAGTTAGCCGAGGTATCGCTCGTCCCTTAAGCTTTTCTTTCCTATGAACTTTTTCATGAAAAGCTCTATCTCTACAATAGTCGGATCATAGGTGTAGCAGCAGGCAAATATTTGGGAGTGCGAAAGATTTTTGCCCGAATTTCCCCAAACCTTGCCCGAAAAATTTTCGGAAAACCGAGAAGATTTCGGGCAAATCTTTGTGCGAAAATTTCCTCCCACACAGATCATGAACACCTTCTTTTGGGATGACCTCCAAAAAAAGGTCTCTATATGATTCTACACAGGTTGGGCGCCAAATTTTCAAAATCAAACAACGTTTGGCGCCATTTTTGCCACTGTATTCGGGGCCCGCATTTTCAAGTAATTTGCGAATATTTTCAGAGATTTTGCCCAGATTTTTAATGATATTTTCCGTATTTTCCACAAATCAATACGTTTGGGGGTGCACTTGCACCCCTGCACCCCCGCCTCCTACACCACTGGAAGCAAGACTTTAGAATCCTACCAGCGCAGCGAAACTGAGAGAACAGGTTTCACTGTCTGTGCAACTGCAATTAATAATGCTGTACAAGCACACTGTTGCGGCTATTCACAATAGACTCAAATGCACACCTCAGTACTCCCATTGCAAACAAAACAGCGTAACTAATTAATTAACGTGCCAAAAATGTGTGGATTCCACAACTCATGTTCTTTGCTTGCGTTCTGTCGAAAAGCTCGTCGTTTCGACACCTCGCCCAATTTGGGCTAAATACGCTTAAGGACCCGAAAACACCACTAACGTGTATTAGAAAGGCGTAAAATTTATAGCAAGGGGTTGATATTAGAATTTATGCGTCCAAGGCAAACGCTCGGATAGGGGCCCCTAAACATCGCCACTATGAAATGTAGATTCGGGAAGAGGTCCAGTCCCGGTTCTTAGTTGTCAGGCACAACAACAGTTACTATCATTTTGCCCGCGGTGTTTTGCACTAATATCCACCCCTCTTCAATAGCGCCATTTGTATGAAGAGAAGAAACATGAACAAAACCTAGAATCGTCGCCGCCGCAAAAATCTTCCAATGGACGCAAGGGTGTGACAAACCGTCACGCCCGGAGAGAGTACGCGTCAAATGCTGTTAAGTACGCTTATGATTCAAAATTGCACTGAATGTAGTTAAACCTTTTGACCCTGCAAAAGGTACGCACTTAAATGGAGCGAAGATGTTGAACACAGCAACACGGTTCGTTGTAGCAACAGGGTGTTTTGTAGGAACTTGCAGCGCCATGCAATTCGCAACACGGTGCGTTGTACCGCCATGCGATTGGCCAGACGATATCAATTCTGTTCATCGTCGCTGTGCGCCTTGGACAGAGTCTACATAAAAGTTGTTCAAATATAAAAAAAAAGCAATGCACATCTGGTTACCCTTTTAGGAACCGCAGAAGCCGATAAATCGGCATGTCGTTTTTTTGCAGTAACTCGCGAACCACTGAAGCTACATCGACAAGTAAAACATTGCAAGAAACGTTTTCTCACGGCGCATGTTTGAAGGTGTTGACGACGTGTTTCGGACGTCATTTATGAAGTCGGGTCGGGGAAAATCCGATTTTTGGCGTATCCAGAAAAAGCAGTTGTAGTGTTCAAATATGTGTAAATAGAGATCTAAACGCGTTTGAAAATGCGTTCTGCATAAAAAAAATGTCGGCCATGACTCAACATTTGCAAAAAAATGACCAAAAATGTTCCATTTTTATGTGGGTGAAACGGAGGTCTGTCGAGTTTTGGTGGCGTTTACATCACTTTTTGCCTCCTAAAGCCAATATCTGCGCTTCAGAACACAGGAAAAATCTTAAAATTGTGGACATGTTGCTATCCACATCTTGCAACATCCTACCAAATTTCAAGCAAAATTATTAAGAGGAAAAAAGTACGGCAATTTAAAATCTGAAAGTTGAAGAAAACTTGACAAAAAGTTGAAAAGAAAATCTGGCAAAGTTTGAATTTTGTTTTGTTGTATTTTTGCATTTTTTCTAACGGTGCACTCCATTGTCCGCTATTGGCAACGGTTTGGCCCAAAACCCGCAAAAATCGCAAGTTTTCACATTTTCCATAGAATTCGTTTTTCACCCCAAATTTTTTTCGCCGAAGACAATGGTCAGTGATTTTCGTGTTATCGCTGGTTGGCTGCAATCCTTGCAAGTATTTTTGTTTTATATGTTGTTGGTGATGGCGTTTTATAACTGCAATGTTCTTGTAGCGCCACGACTGAGTTTGTACATTGTCTGGTTACGTTTTGACTCGCTTTGTTATTTTGTGTTCCCTGCAGCTCTTCCGTTCACCGTGACCCTGGTAAGAAAGCTACAGTGCCAATTTACAAGGTCTTGGTAAGAGCGGTAAGACCCGCCGGAGAGTTTCACTCCTGACCTACCAGCACCGAAGCGGAAGCACTTACCACTGGGCCAAGGGCTGGTTCCTTAAAAGGAGTTCAATCTGAAAAAAATGCTTCAAGAAACTAAAACATCAGTGTGTTTTCAATTATTACGATCACACAACTGCGTTTGTAATATGCTATTTGTTCTTAACTTTGAAAACATTGTAAAAGTGTTGGCTATTTTTTTGTTACAAGTCACATGCAAGGAGCAACAGTGGCATCAACGAGAGTTCATGGGAAAAAAGAGACTTACTGCATGGACACCGCCAGAGAGAAATGATCGCTCTGAGTCATATGGCATGTTGTTTCAAGCTTAAAATGGATCTTTGCGCAATGATCATAACAAGAATTGAAGTTCAAGTGAATGCAATTATTTGGGAAAGACGTAATTCCAGTTTATAGTTGTCGCAGTTTATGTTCCGATTTATTCATTATGGTTTTGAGTTTGCTTTCTCTTCTTCTGCTTTAGCCTTTGAACTTTTCCTGCGTAAGCATTGCTTGCCGATTCAAAGACTGACGATGCCTAGTTTTGCGTGAAATCGATTTTCTATCAGAAATCTTCCGATAGAATCCTAGCTCATCTCACATGTGGAGAGCAGTTTGTTAATGTCTTATCTTTTGAAGCGAACCCATGGCCGAGCAAGGAACCCACTTGGCCACGCTACAAGCAAGCGAACAAGGGAATCTGCACACTACTCCTGACAATCACGAAAGGAGTACAAAAGCGTTTTGAACGATACTGAACTTTAACTGGCAATAAATTCAAAACATTATGTGTTTCATTTTTTGTACAAATATTTTATTAAAGAAACGTAAAATCATCATAAAATTTTTGTCACGATGAAATATTATCGGCACCTGCTGCAATTTTTCACTCTCGCAATGTGGCAACAGGCCAAGAAAAACTCATGAAAAAAAAACACCCGCATTGTTTTGATTTGGATCATGATACAACGGCGAAAAGAAAGCCTCGCCAGCATGCTGATGAAAGTGTTGCGTGTCCGACCAAGAGTTGTTCTGACCAAAGTGTTGTGGGTCTGACCAAAAATTGTTCTGTTTGATTCGTTTGGAGTTCGGTTGTGCAGCAGAGTTCATCAACCTTGGTGTTGGTCCAAACGATTCTTGACTCTCGTCGTCTGATGGTCGTTTCTTCCCACCTTTTTTCCCAACCTCTCGCAGAGCTCGAGCATAAGCGTTTCTTGCAATTTTCATTCTTGATACCTGAAAATTAAAAGATCAACATGAACAAAGTCTTATGATCTTATGATTTCAGATGAGAGAGCAACTATATTGGGAGAAACTGGCAAAAGTCTGTAAATGAAGTGAATTCAATCAGACTTCAAACCATCCAAAACAAGCTTTTTTTATTTCAAAAATGAAAACAGATAAAACGTTGATTTTTCTGCCATTGAGTGGTTTCGTTCATAAGTATTGTGGCTACAATGAGCGATTGGCTCGAATGGGTGAAATTAAAAGGAGTTCCTCAGTGAATAACAATTATATTGGGAGAATTTAAACAAGTAAAAACGGTTGAAACCCTCATTTTGTTTCATTGCTGTTAGCCACATCAGGTCACATCCTGTTCATGAAGACGTAATAGCGATGACCTACATACAATACAACGGTTTGAGTCTTTCTTTGCACAGGCATTGTTCAAAAAGATTTTTGCTTTTTATATCCGACTGAATAGTTGCAACCATTTCGTGAAAATTTTTCAAGAAATGCATCCAGAAAAATAACAACAAAGAAACATTTTCAAATTCTGAAACATGCACCAGCCTACGGAGCATCGACGTGATTATTGTTGTGATTTTTTATTGAATCATTTCGATTTTGCCGATCAGTCAAGTTGATTTTATTTGGTGAACAGTGACACTACATCGGTGATGACAGAAGATTGTGGCGCGTTAAACACGTTGAACTACAGTCACAGATTTAACATAAGATGTTGGTGTTTGTCCGCCAGCGCAGTGATGAGCATTCTGTTTACAACAACATGTGAAAGAAACAGTTTGCAAAACATCACACAGTTTCGTCAAACTAGCAAGCTTCCAGTCCTTATATACACAAGAGACAAAAGCTCATTCTTACCAATTTATTCTGATACGACGTGACTGCGATGAATCTCGTCTGCGGAAATCTGATCACATTAAACGACCCAACATCCAGGATCTCGTCCAACGGATCAACGTGAAGGCGGACTTCGTACATCCGCATCGATTCGACGAATATCTAAAAAACGCCGTTGGTTGGTAAACCATCGAGAGCATTTACTTGTCAAAGCTAACACACACATGCGCCTAAGTATTTTTGAACAGCATGAATGAGAACGTAACACTAAAAATATGGTAATTAATTTTATAAGTGGTCACATAATTTTGTGCACAAATTTTTTTTGAGACCAGGGTTGAACTTTAGGGTTCATTTACTAAGTTGCTGTTGACGACGATAACGTTTGAAAATGACGTGAAAATCACATCATCCGCTTGTTTAAAAACCTATAAGATGGTTAAAATCGTCATATGGCACACTCCACTATAGCACTCGTCATCTTACTGAGACACAGGTTTTAATTTTGAGGTGATATGTGACAGTTTTGTATCTTTTCACAAATACCAACTAATCGTACTGTAAAACAGAAATAAACCATTATCATATTCAAGAAATATACAATACTCTGTTTTGCTGTTGCATCAGAATTTTGAAACTAAAAGAGATGGGAAATGCTAAATGCGAAAATCTCAAGCCAAAGAAAGGACACATAATGACACAATACGCATATTTCCTCGGCCTGTACCTCATCAGGAGGCCTCTTCTCCTTGGAATTGGTGAGCTTCATGTTTTCAAACGACAAGAGCTTTCCATTTAGCTCAGCTCCGGTGGAAGGTATCTTGCTCTCGCTAAAGAGTGTTTGCCCATGCTTGAATATGCCTGTCTCTTTCATGAGCCACCTGTCATCCTGTAATATATGGAAATAAAGTCTTTTAACTATTTGTGCAGCTTTTCATTGATCCTTTTCCTATTGTTTCAGCATACAAAAAGTAACTCTACAAAGCCTTGCTTGTGTAATCGTTTTCATGAAAAATCAATCTGGAAAAAACATGCACTTCTGCAAAAATAGAACACAGGGACGCCGGAGCAGCAGGAGGTCACGGGGTTAGTAATGGAATTTAGAGCAAATTAAAAATACAAAAACTCGTCACCAATTACTGCATGCTTGTTTCTGTTTAGTAACAAATTTGATCTTAAAATAACAGCAGAAATGATAAAAACTGTTGAATTTTTTGCGTGCGCAAATAGCTGTTATAAATTTGTTTCCATTCGGTATTGATAAAACTATGAAATTACTTATGCAATTGGTATGAGAAAACACTTCCGCCCCCGTTGTTCCCCTTTTGAAAAGGCAGGGGGCAATACCCCGACATTGCCCCGTTTTCCGGTGTCCCTAACGAAATACATCCAATAATCAATCCACTAAATTAAACCCGGTTTTATAAATTACGGCTTTAGCATATTTGCAAAGCAACTGCAGGATTTAGTTGTAAAACACAGCTCTTAAGGCCGCAGTAGCATATTCACGAATGACAGTAAAATATGTACTTTCCACGATGGGTGTAAGCAAGGAATCGATCAGCAAATTTTTAATTGGAAATCGATTTCACGTAAAATTACGCATCCTCAGTTCTTATTCAAATAGAATCACAGTTGTTGGTACAGTCATAGAATCAGTCCTTATTCAAATATGATTCTATTTGAATAAGAACTGAGGATGCGTAATTTTACGTGAAACCGATTTTCTATTAAAAAACATCGTGCAAAGTACATACTTCAATAGAGATATGTGCAAGTTTGAATCATCTCAAAGACAAGAGCAGATGGCAGTCGACTGATTCCTCGAATGCATACAGAAACACGAGTGCGTTTAAGTGACATTAAAATAATTGTACTTTTCTTGCTAAACTGTACTTACTTTGTACGAATACCGGAATGAGTCCACATTGGCAATTTCTATGTTGACACAATAAGTTAGATCCGGAAGCAAGCCGAATATTTTCACCTTGAAGTACGGAAACAATCGTCTGGAAAAATTACAATAACAAAGTTTGTTGGGACGAAGTGATGATGATGGAATATCACAGTTTATCAGCTACAATCGATGGCGAAAAAAGTGTTTAACTGACCAACTCAAAAAAATGTCGCAGTACGATCTGAAAATCTCCAACTCAGAGAACATTATACCAAAGCGTCCAAGACCAATGCGTTTCATCACTAAACTTGATGAAAAATACTGAAATTTTAAAAATGTCGTTCGCTGCATGTCATTGAATCACGCTGGAAGGGAAGATATTGCACTGTCAAGTTTGTCTATATAATGACTGAAATGAACGGATTTGCCCTAAAACCTGTGGGGCAAAGTCTAGGTTTCAATAGCAGCAGCGTGTATACATTTGCTTCGTTTTGTATCATTATTTGTCTTTACACCTGAAAAACATTCGCACAGTTCAACATCCGCTTGTTCTACAGCAGTTCTGCTTTTTCGTTTCAAACCCCATATCAAAGATGGAAAAGTTTTGAAAGAAGGTCAAGTCTGATTTCCTAATTTGATCAAAGCTTATTCTGAAAAGCGGACGAGTCAAACGCTTTTGTGTGAATGCGAAAAGTGCTTTGCAACAAATCACTTCGAGGTTCTCAGTTGTTCAGTTGTTGATACAGTCATAAAAACTCTGGAAAAACTGCGTTGAACGAGAACTTTCATTGACAATAAAAAGTATAGTGAATGCCGTCAAGGAAAATGATAAAGTGAATGCCACGCTGAAAAAATGAAGGTCGCAGTCGTATGACTGAATATTTCTTTTCGCACTACAACATGATTTCGTAAAGTCTTATTCTCATTTCAAACTAACAATGATTACATTTTCGATATACCATCCAAGAAATGTTCCATCCATTCCAGAAATCACCACTCATCATTTTTCCACAGAAGCAAAAACAGTCGAGGGAATAGATATCAGTAACTATGTCAGTTTCAATGTGCAAGTTATAAATCATAATACGCGCTTTGACACAACCAATCAAACCTTAAACATAATCATGTTACAAAATAATATTAATATTCTTACCTTCCTCTCTTTGCCACAATGCATTCATTGGGCAGAAAACTGAACTCAGACCATTGATCCTGATTCTGTAGCTCTGCTGTAAATCCCGAGTCTGAAGTGAATCGGGAAACTTCATTCTCCTGGCTAGCCATTATGCAAGATTAATATTTTCACTCTGTTCACCTCAACCATCTCCAAGTAAATGATTCAGTGATTCCTGAGCCAAAGCCAGAAATAGTGAGGAATGTAGGCCACGATGCAGGAAGATGCCTGTGATTTGGGTTAATTGTGAAGATCTTGAAGTTGATAACGCTTTGTGAAGAAACATTTTCACACCTGACGACGGTAACAAAAAGATTGGTGTTCTCGTCAGCTCGTCGTGAGAAAAACAATTCGTCGTCTTCGTGAGTTTCCTGACTTGGCCGCTCAACTGAAGATGTTCGTGTGAGGAGGGAGTGATAAGGAAAGAAGTTGGTGAGTCTGGGTTTCATCCATTGTTGCGCAAAAATATGTCACTGCGTTCTTCTAAATACACGGCTTCAACATTTAAGCATGTTGCGCAATAACTATACTAACAGAGACTCTGACGCAACGACTGCCCAACTTCGCTAATGCAATAATTGCTGCACATGCACAGCGCAGAAATGAATGCATCTAAAACTATATTTTTTAAAAGATTCTATTTGAATAAGACCTGATGATGCCTACTTAAGCGAAATATATACTCTGTAAGATTTTTAGTGTTTGATTCTTTGCTGGGAAATGATTTTTCGATAGACAGTGTATATTTATTAAAACAATGTTCCTTGCAATCAATGCAAATAGCTAAGTCTCTTTTGTTATAAAGCATAGACAATTGTGGCTCAATACATGGTATTGCACAGAACAAGTCATGTTCCACATTAAGCCTGTTTCAACATTTCGTTTTCGGAGAAACAAGCGCTGTCTGCCTCAAAATGCCTTAAATGCATTTTGTTCAAAAAAGAACGTGGTAGGTTATGTGGAAGTTTTCATGCGGCAAATTCTAGCACATAATGACGAAAGAGGGCATATTATGACGTTTGTAACACAAAAGCTGCTGTATCTACATTTGATTAAAAGGTTCAACTTGAAAAACGTACTCAATTTCAGCAATACCTGGGCGTGACCCGTCGTAAATGTTTTTGTGGCCCACAGTCGCAGGGGCGGATCCAGCCGGTAAGGTTGGGGAGGGGCGATTTCAAGAATATTACGTATTCAAGCGTCATACTATCGCTGAATTTTTTTTCAGAATTGCATGAAATTATGGTGAATAAACTTAATTTTGTTGGTTTTAAGGGGGTCGATCGCCCCAATCGCACCCTCCCTGGATCCGCACTTGCACATTTGAGAAACCCGTTATGTTTTATGATTAAAAGTGACTAGAATGCGGTATTAGCTAAAACTATCTCGAAAGATGGAACATTTCAGCAAATCTTCAATCACGTTACCTGTAGCAAGCGGTAAATTGGTGCAAGGCCGGATTTGTCAGATGAAATTCATTAATGATTTTCTTTATTCACGGTTTGCAGAAAAGCCACAAAACGTTTGTTTGTCGATAAAGTCAAGCGTTTGGAGCAAAAAAATCGGCGGGCGAGACAGATTACCGAGACGAAACATTGCGATATTAGTATCACGAAATTCTTGTTGAGTAATTTTTGTTGTAAGTCTACTCAATCCTTGCAATCACACAAAGAATGAAACAAAAAAAACTACCGAACAAAGCAATTTTCTAGCAAGGTCAAAAGCATACGGGTTTATGAGGCATAAATGGATAATTCGCATATTTTACGAGATATTCAATTCCAGCATATTAAGGGGTTGAACACTTGCATTGAAGAGTGTTTGAATTGTGATCAGAAAGCAAATTCAAGATTTTAGACCATTATAGAACTATTGAGCTATAAAGAAGCAATCTAGTTTATCACAGGCAACTTGTGTGCATACGTACTATATCTGTACTTGTTCAAATCTGATGCCATCTCTTTTTTATGGAATATACCAATAAAAAACCTTCGGATTTCTTATTTTTTTATATAGTGCGCAAAAACATACCGAAATAAAACCAAAGTTAGTTGTCAAAATCTAAAATGCGCAGCATTTTGTCATAACCAGACTTAAGTTAACAGTTGCCATTCTGTTTAACTTCAATAATTCATTCCTTGTCAGCAAATACTTCCAGGAACGTAAGATGAAGAGAGAAGTCAATTAAAACTTTTATCTTCCAACATTAAACCACCATCTCATAGTTTGATTGTGTTGATGTTATCAGTTGGCAATGAAGTGTCGAAATATCAAATATTATATTACTCAGCTTGACTGCTAATGAAGCGATGTCGCAGGAAAAAAATCAAGCCTAGTAACAATTACCGAAGTGCTTTTCATTTGCTCGAATCTAAACACAATTTGTCATAATTGAACACAACATTTATTTACACTGATTTTAACAAAACAAAACGAACAAGAGCGGTAACATTTATATATTGGTTGAGATGCTTTTGCTAGTGTAAACAGTTGACAATCTCAAAAGTTATTAACTAAAAATAAAAATACTGCTGTAAACTGAAGAGATTACAAACTTTTGTTTTTTCGCATTGTTTCCTTTGAAAGTTATGGAACCTGTTTCATCAACGCCAATATTTTAAATTTTTGCCTTTGAGGTGTCTACCAGTGCAGAAATGCATTACAGAAGTCAATTTAAAAAACTATGTAAAGCAATTTTCAATATGTCCAATTTATTGGTTTCATAGAAAATTTCATAAGCAATTCAGTACTTACTACATTTCCCTATGTGCATGACAAAATGCAGTTGCTCTCGTAACGATTCGACTATGAACAGTTAAAGAAAAACCCACATTGTTCATTAATCTAAACCATTATCAAAAATTCTGTAGCATTATAAACTCTGAGAGACATTTCGTGCGCAACAATGGATGAAACATAAACCCAGATAATCTTTACAAGATGTTGCAGAAGCTGGTAACGCTCGTGAAGAAACATTTTCACACCTGACGACGGTAACAAAAGGCTTGTTGTGCTCGTCAGCTCGTCGTAAGGGAAATAAGTCCTTGTTTTCGTGGGTATCCTGACTTGTCCGCTCAACTGAAGATTTTCGTGTAAGGACGAAGTGATAAGAAAAGAAGTTGTGAGTGTCCGTGCAAGCCATTGTTGTGCAGCAAGATCTGTCTTTGAGTTCTCATGTTTCATGATTAAACAGTGATCAAATAGCCGTCCATTGACGATCATACATTAAACGTGCGTTTATTATTTTGGAAGATGTAATATTTAAGTACATCAAAACTATTTTATCACGTTGAGGCGTAGCAAGCGGTAAATCTACCACGCCAAGTTTGTTCACATGAAAATTATCTCTAGGGTTTTTTTACAAATTGAACGTTTTGCGATAAAAGTTATAAAACGTTTGTTTGTCAGAAAACAAAGCATTTGGAAGAGGAAAATTGGTAAGACAGATCACGGAGATGAAACAGTAATATTTTAAAAGTAGATTTTGCTGTCAGCTGCAACGATACTCTTGCTGTCAATGACTGATATGGAAGAAAACGACAGCGGGACATGTTTATTTACAAGAGAATAGTGTGAAATATCTGCAAGATAAGAAGCATCATAATGCAGAAAGGTAATGCGTTTAATGAACATACTTGCCGTATATCACCAAAGTCATTCCCCACCCGTATGCCAAACATAAATGCGTCACTATTTGAAAGAAAATATAAACAGCAATATTGCCCACAACTGACAAGTACATTTGCTTTACGCAAAAGTACAAACAAAAGCCTTTGAATCTTGTTATGTTGCATTTTTATGTCAAACGTTACTTATGTTAGCAAAATCTAAACCAAGTTTACATTCGAAAGTTTTGTCCTATTTTTTAACAAATTCCAACCGCACTAGCATTAGCTTCGGCCTGTGTTTGGGAAAACAATACGAAACGATTAACCGTGGAGCAAGTTTATACATTATGTTAATCTGAAAACATTTGCGTTCGATTATTCAAAATACCACTTAGTATTTCCAAAAATAGCAATGAGTCAGCCAATATTTCGAACTGGTGTGTCTAGTAAAATCGAAACATATTTGAAAGCAACTTAAAGATTTGCAAACACATTAAAATTGTTTCGTATCTGAAAAGATGATCGTCAAGGGTAACAAAATCGAATTTACAAAGTTGTCAAGAACGTGTTAACATGAGGTTTTGCCAACTTAGGAACGTAGTTTACGCATTTGACCAACGCTCTGTAAGAATTGCGTGCAGAATCTAGTGCTGAGTATGCGCAGTGTTACGTGAAATCGATTTCCTGTTTGAAATAAATTTGCTGATAGATTTGAACCAGCCGCATTTGTGGAGACTAGTTCTCAAAATATGAATTGCATATGATACTCTTCGTACGTAATAGAAACGCAAACCATTCGTAAGTAAAATCCTGAGTAAGAATCTACAGCTTGGGACAAACTAAACTACGGATAGATAACCCAAAAATGTGACAATTCAGCTTCCTCATGCGCATTCTTTCTTCTTTGGGTAACTGATTCTATCACCACAAACTTACCAGGAGGACCATTCGCTGGTATCGAGGGCTTACAACCTTGCAACTTTTCAGAGGACACTAGAGATCTTGCGTTCCATTCATCTATCTTTTTTGAATGAACCACAAGAACATAATGACTCTTCTTTGATTAAAATGGACGCAAAATCCTCGACTTCAAAAAAACACTCCTTGTTGAATTTTGTTTTGTTGACGCAGCAAACGTCAACATCAATCCATGCATTGAGCTCACCTCACATTCAAAAGCAACACAGTAAAACATTGCAAGTACTGCAATTCTAATGCAAATTACAGATCGTTCAGACTTGGACCGTAGCCTACATGACACTCAAGGAAACACAATAACTACCATTCAAACGAACAACAAAAACTTTCATCTAAGGAACAATACCACAATACACAAGAACAGCAACAACAATCAAAAGGAAATGCTCAAAGGTACATGACACACGCATAAAACTCACATTCGAAAAAACAGAAATCTCTGGAGGTTCTTGTCATAATGACCAAACCTTGGGCCTAGTGCAGTCAGTTAAGTCAATATTGCAGGTAAGGTCAAAAAATTTGCATGGGTAGCAGACATTACCTCGAAGACCTAATGCAACCGTGTTACGCGTGTTTGCTAAGCTATATAAAACAATTGTAAGCAGCAACAACTTCTAATACTTACAGAAAATGCTTTTGAACTTCCGATCTGAATAGCTATTCATGAAATCTTTCTATTCAGCAACTAAGTTTCCGACAGCGCAAAACTTACCAAAATCGTTTCATGATGCATTTATTTGCTCATGAGTACTAATAGCTTACTTGACCACTTTTCACTTTCCTCTGAATGACTTCTGAAAAAAGTACGGTCAGTCAAATTAATATAAATGCATCAACAAAGAAATGCATAATATTTATTAGGTCATTAGAAAAAAGAAAAGACCGTAATGTCATTGAGGTATTTGGTTACCGGTCAGAAAACATTTCATGGAGAAAAAAAAATTCCATTTTCGTTTATGCAATAACAGGTAACAGGACGTTATGTATAGCCATGCTCACATATTCATCTTCAGTGTGGTGATGGCACCTTTGGAACATTCAAATTTTATAATCAATATTTCCTATGACTTGTCCCAGCCAAAACGTCCAAATTATTTCCCTGCACAAATTTTTCCCTGTGACAAAACTACCGACATTTCAATCTCATTCTTAACTTCTCCCACCATGAGACGTGGTCCCCAAATGGACAATCACTGGTGTATCTGCCAATTGACGTCAATGAACTGAAAAATCGAAGTTCCTCAATTTTCCAAGCGTTAATATTTAAAGATCTCCTGACATGTAAAATAAGCATGAAATCGTTAGTTTGACTGTGTATACATGGTGGTGCAATTCTCTGGTATATTTTTCATATTCGCATAATATTTGGTGAAAGCAGCTGGTGCACTGTATGAAAGCAGGGGCGTATCTGTTTTGTTATCATGACACATATTAGGGAAAAGTTTATTGGTTAGGTAAACTTTGACCTATTTAGTTACATCCGTAATTCTAACATGGGTTCGCTCATGGATATAACAAGGAGAATGCTGGCGAAAACTACTTTTTCGTTTGATCCCCCTATTTAAAGACTTCTTACCTCAGTGTAACAAATAAAGGACACAATTATTTCTTTTAGTGTAAATTTATTATAAATGTAATACAATGAACATGGTACTCACCAGTAAAATATAAGTCCAATCTTGACTCTCAGTATGAAATCGAACACAGCAATACAATCAAACAATCAACTGACTATATACATAATAAGTAATACTTTCATTATCCGTTTACACATCTGATCGCTCTGAAATTCTAGCACTGTCTGGCAGAGTATCAAAGTTGCTAGTCCGTTGGTAAGCAAACGCCTTTTTTCTCTTTTATCTCAGGGCATCTGCGAGTAATCAGTGACAGCAATGCTCCGTCACCCAAACATGATCACGATTCAGAACGTCATAGCTTCGCCGTTTGAATGTAATCATAGTTCAGAGTGACGTAGCTTCGCCGTCTGAGCTTTTTATGCTTTCAACTAACCGCGAATCACTATGACTCAAACGTTCAGTCCTGGTACTTTGAACTAGAGGCGAGAGGCTCCCTCGTCGGGAGACTTAAAGCTGCACAGACCAATAGTCTTAACCTCAACCAAAATTTGGATGGCAAGGCAAGAGCCAGTTACTTCTTAGGATGACAAGTTCGAGACAGGGCAAACCAGAGAAGGAGTCCACAGTTCAGAGAAATTCTTTTAGAGAGAGTTTATTTGCATAGTTGATTTTTAGCAAACAAAATCATTTAAGGTATGGGCAACTGTAATGTTGTTTATGTACAGACCAGACGTGTCTGCTACACACAGCAAGGCCCCTTGTGCTGTAGGTACTCAGCACTAAAGCTGATTACAATCGAATGCTGCCACTGCATGCTGTTGTTTGGAACACAGGTAACAGCATTTCCCTTCTGCAGGAATATTACGAACAACCACATCACTGCCACATCACAGAAAAAGCGCATATGCAATCAACTGAAACAATCTACATTTAACATGTGCGTTGAACGCACGTGTTGCGGAGTCTGCTCCTCGTCTAGTGTCAGACGCAGTTGTACAAAGTAATTTCTCTTAATGGCGAGAAGACGTCTCAAAACGAGATCGTTCCTAGGATTTATCTGCTGTTTACGCTTGGTAAGTTATGACTAAACAAGGTTTAGGCCAGTCGTCGGCAACGCTGCCCCGGAGCCGCATGCGGCACTTCAGCGCCTCTGAAGTTGCTTTGGATTTGATTATGATTATTAAAATTAAATTGAGTACATTTTAGCTTATGTTCATATGAAGGTGCATGCAAAATAAAACGGTATCAACGCTTTGTGTCTCTTCACCGGTCATATCGGCTGGAAAATGAAGCAGAATGGCTATTTTGTTAAACAACTTGGCAACTCCTGGTTTAGGCATACTTTGATGTCACGCCAAGTACTGCTGGTTCGTTTCCACTTAAGCTATAATTTTGCAACGAATTTCTCATAAAATGTGCGACTGCTAGCCTCAGAAATCGTGAATTGTCGTCGCATTATCTGAACCAATTACCAGCATTGCAAAAACAACTACATTGGAATATACAGTTGAAGACGTTCTTTGCCGTGCTAAGAACTCTTATTCTTCTTTCGAGGTTCATTTTAGCATCATGACGCAAAATCAGAGCAATTTCACTCAAGGATTCTTCTCGGCAGTGATGCCACAAGTATGTTCCTAACACTCTCTATAGAAAGAGCTCCACAGACGCAGTTGTTCAGCTTATTGTAAGCATCAAATATATATGCATGCATGCATGCATGGATAAACGGAGTTCCTTGCTGTATGGCGGACGTTTGATATATGTTCGACAAGTTGCTACAGTAACACGTTCGCAGGAACAAAAAGTGATTGTGATGAAATAAATGCGTTGTGACCAGTGGTAGCCAGGAAAGTTTCTTTGCGTGTTTTGACGTTGCCGCAGTGCGACCGATATCCTGCGAACCGGGAACTGATCGACGAATCTCAGCAAGTACTATAAAAGCAACATTCGTGGTAACCTGCAGTACAGCATGATGCTCAGAAGCTGGAAACGTTGGAAAGCTGCTCAATGGATGCACGTGTACTGTTGCAGCAGCTATTATATCGGCTTTGATGGCAATTATGATAAAAATGGAAGTTACAAGCTATCTAATAGTTAAAACATCACAAGAACTCTTGAGACTATCTTTGGGCAACAATGGATGGAACGAAGACTCACACAATCTCCCATCACTTCCGTCGTCACACAAATCAATACAGTTGAGCTGCCAGGTCAGGAAACTCAAAAAAACGATGAATTGTTTCCCTCACTACGATCTGACGAGCACACTAAGCCTTTTGTTACCGTCGTAAGGTGTGAAAATGTTTCTTCACGATATCAACTTCAATAACATCTTCAAACAACCAATCACAGGCATCTTCCTGCATCGTGACCTACTTTCCATACTTCTGGCTCAGGAATCATCGAATCTTTTACCCAGAGTTGTGGTGAACAGAGTTTAACTCTTAATCTTGCATCAAACAGAACAATGTATCCCGCTTAATCTCAGAGAATCGGGATTCACAGCAGAACTGCAGAATCAGGAACAATGATTTGAGTTCACTCATCTGCCGAATGAATGCATTGTGACGACAAGGAGAGGAAGGTAAGAAAATTGTTATTTTGTAACTTATTGTTTTAAGGTTTGATTGAAGCGTAAACTATGATTCGACATGTGCGTTGAAATAAAGAACAATATATGTCTGCGCTCTCACGTTCTCTTTCGATTCTGTGTAAAGTTGATGCGTGGTATTATCTTGAATGGAAAAAACGTTTGATGGGACATCGAAACTGTACCCCGATACTTACAAAAAATCACGTTGTAACAGAAAAATAATACTCAGAATCGTTCCACTTTTTGTCAATTAAAGAGCTGATCGAAGTATTGTTTGCTAAGTATTTGTTCGCAATCACAAGAAAAAAACGTTTTGACCAACACGAAAAAGAAAATTAGACTTACGTCCTTGAAACGTTGTCATCATAGATGAAGTTTGAAAAACGACTGCTATGAAACTGGTGCATGCTGGCATTAATTAAGAATCTATAGGTTAGCCCTACGTGCTAATGTGGACAAATGACCGACGTACTTCTGCTTTTCAATCAAATGAAATTTTCCTCCGTGAACTTTTGAAAGTGGCATATGGCTTTGTGTTAGCAAACGGTTGCAGCTGATAAGCTGTGACATTTCATCATCATCATAACTTTTCGTTCGTCCAGACGAATAGATAAGTCTAGTATATAGTCTGGTATATTTTGTTTCTGCACAAGTGCAATGGTTGTTTGTAAATAGATTCTTCGTTAAAGCGATTACACAAGGAAACATTGAGTTTAATTTATTTGCTGAAACAACAAGGATAAATTCAAAAACAAAACAAACAGTTTAAAAAACTTCACCGAAAATTACCATGTTTCGATAATCAGTGAACCGTTAAATCTGTGGACTGGCAAGAATAGATCAAGTAAATAAAAAAGTTTAATTTTCCTCTCATGCATTTCAGGATAAGGAACTCAAACTGGTCTGTTTAAACATGGGCACACCCTCTATAGAAACAGCAAAATGTTTTCCACTTGACCTGAACGGAAAGACTTGGAAAAATAAACTCCAGAAAGGGAAGAGGCCTGATAAGGTGCATGAAATAAATTTGATTGCGGCACTGTGTCCATTGTTTGCCTTGCGATTTATGCAAGTGGCATTCAAAATATTGATGCAAAATTCGCACGAGGAAGAAATCAGGTTAGCAAAAAACATGGACGAGACAAAAACCAGCAAAGCAGTGCAGTAGTATTCGATATTGAAGTGAATAAATATTTTATGACTGTTTTTGATTTGTCATTTTTCAAGTGCAAAAAAGTGCTTTGCAAGGTTTAAATCTACCTTACCGTAATTTACTTCATGTTCAGGCTTTTCCAGTTCCCCCTTCAGGGTTGTCTGCTCTTCTGATCATATGATTTTGTTCCTGTTCATCTTTTCATTTTCAGATAAAGAATGAAAATCGCAAGAAACGCTTATGCTCGAGCACCACGGGAAGATGGAAAAATCGATCAGACGTCCAGTGTCAAGAGTCGTTTGGACAAACAAGGTGGAGGAGATCTGATTCATACAACTCTTGGTGGAACACTCAACACTGTAGACAACATGCCGGCAAAGCTTTCTCGAGTTTCATACAGATCTTCGCTGTTGTTTTTCATGCCGAAATTGGAAATGCTGGTGTTTTCTTTCAGGAAACGCTCGGCTTGGCCGAACCAGAGAGTCGGGCGCTGACGTATCCAGTGTTGACAGAGCGAAATGTGAACATTACTATTCCACGTCACGGACCTCACAATCACCTGTCTTGTGGAGATTGAAATCGAGGCATTTTTCATTTGCTTTGTCCCGGATGGTCGGCTCTGGTCTATTGCTGCGCAGCCATCATTATATTGAACGTCATCAGTATTATTTCGGAGGAGTAGCATCAGTTTTGCACAGAATCATTCAACAAAATGAGTCCCACCGATGTTGGCCTTAAACGTTTTAATACAAATTCGAAGAGACTGTTATTGCATCAATTGCAGTTTCCGCACGCCCGACACAAGATTGCTGTTGCACCTTGGACAGTGTTTATCTGACTCTTATAGTTCGCTCCAGCTGTTGTAGGAAACAATAAACCTCGTACTGTGCTGACAGACTCATGGAGTCCCTGCACTACTGAGTTTTAAGACCTGTACTTTTAGCATTTTTGAAAAGTAACATTTCTTATTCAAGAGAATGGATTGCTTCAGTTGTGGTCGCTGGAACTGTAATATACTTCTGCTGGGGAGACTGCTTGTGACGACAATAATGCCCAAACAAATGGGGCCTTTCAGTAAATGCCCAACAGCTGTCTATTGATGGGGAATGCATTTAGGTTTAGTTTTAGGCATCGGATGTTACGCATCAGCAACATACTCGTCAGATGAAACCAATGGCAAACGGGAAACCCAGACTAAGATATCGGACTCGACCATTGCAACCGACACAGGAGGCAACGCACAGCCCGTTGCTACAACACATAAAGGAACAACGATGACACATTATAATAATTTGCCATAAAAGACTTAGATGAAGAACTCAACTTTGAACAATCGCAACAGGCAAAACTCATCCAGTGATAGCCTACACCAGCTGCAACCTTGTCCATAAACGCTGCAACCTTGTCCATAAACACATCTGAACGCTGCAGTGGCAGAAACCGAAATGATTCGCTGGAATTCCAACGAAATTAATCACGATAACGAAATGGGCTTCGGAAGGGGGGCAGTTTGTTCTCCCTAGATTGAAAAATTGAAGACTTTTGATACACAAGTTTTTGTACAGTAGATAAAATGTTTCTCTATCGGTAGTTTCGAGTTGGCAAAATGAAATTTCACCACTGCTGTGCCCCTGCAAAAAGTCCTTTGGTAACATTCTGGAAAAATCAACCTTTGCCCCTACCCTGGAAGAAATCCTTCCGACGCCCATGGATAACGACAGCTTCGAAAGAAGAACGCGCCCAAGGCATGTGCATTGCGCACTGCACAAACAATCAGCGCACAGGCAGTGCAATCATTGAAAACACGTGATGCAGGAGACTTGCTGCACCGGCATGGGATTGGTTGTTTCTTGTAAAAATTTCATCTTTGTTGTGGTGATTTGTAAAGGATGCAAAATGTGATGAAAGTGAAGGAATCAATCGAAAGTGAAAACACTGCGACAGCCCAGAGTTTTTTTCAACTTGCGTTTGAGGAACTTCGCCTATTATGACACCTTACAAATTATGTTCGTCAGCGGATGCGCAACCTCGTTTTGATTAAAGAAATTGCTTACGAAACAGAAGATGGTCAGCTTAGCACCATCATTTGTTGTCACAAACTCAGCACAGTTTAACAGCGATCCATCGTCAAATACGGTTTCTGAAAAAATAACCGAGTCTTTGGATCCTACCAGCGCAGCTAAACTGAGCGAACAGGCTTCACTGTCGATGTGACAAACAATTAAGAATAACATAATCATAAAGTTGCGTGTATTCACAATAAACCAGCAGTGGCTTTCAACCTGGGGTCGTGACCCCAGAGCAAGCCCGTAGCCACAGGAAGGCATTCGGGGGCAGTTTCCCCCAAAGTTTTGTTGTTCCCCTTCAAACTTTGTTGTGCCCAGAAAAATTTGTTTTAAACATATAATAAAAGCACAAATTTTTGCCCCTAAATGTGTTTTTTGTTCCCCTCAAAGCTGAGAACCTGGCTACGGGCATGCAGGTATTTCAATCTATCTGTTCAAAATTGTTTGCCTGATGAGACACACTCAGTGCTTGTGGCGTTTCATAAACAAACCTATTTTTAATGAGAGTCACTTTTCAATCTTAAAAAAAAGTTTCATATTCTTTGTCTTTGTGGGAAATTTACCCATGTCATTTTTATTTCAAGAAAATTTTACACTTTGATTTTATAAGGATTTTTGAAAATATCCAAAAATAATTAATGTTAACTCTTTTTAAATTTGAACAAAACTTAATCATTTGATTTTCTATTGAAAATTCTTCTCAGGTATTTTTTGACAATACTCCTAATGCAGTTTTCAACAAACTTCAAAGACCTAAGTTGCATTTGTTGAGTTAATTCCTTCATTAGCTGACTACTTTTAGCCCTCTGCCAAGCATTCGTACCGACATATGCAGACGTTTCATATTTTTGAGTAAATGGTGAGGTTATTGCCAAGATGGCAATTCATGCTTTACGTGTGAAAACAAAACGGGTACGTGAGATCTCCAATGCCATTTTTGCAAAAACAAGTTTGATATTTTGATGGACGAGCAAGCTCCGTAATTTCGTCACAAGAGGTAATTCGCTGATAAGACAATCCCGTTCGACGTGCATGACTCATGATCAACCTTGGTTGTTGATACTTATTCTTTGAAATCAATTTAGCCATTTTGGCTAGAGAAACCTTGTGGGCACAGAGAGTAAAACATACTACTGAAAAACAACACACTTTCATGTCTTAACTTAGTTCACTTCTTTTGCATGCAGAACCACAAGCTTCCTGCAGAACATAATTTTGCTCTTAAACCAACCGCCACTAAGGGCTACTGGCCGAATTTCTGCACTATTCCTGCCTTTTTAGTGTTTTAGTTGTACGTGCCTCCCACATTTTTGGAGGAAGATATGCTTTTTTAAACAAAAATGCAGCAAGTTTGTTTTTTGGGGTCAGATGAATTTGTGAATAATTGCTGAGTTGTTGAAAAACGCGCTTGTACTCCTAAAACGCTTGCAAAATTTTTATTCATTAGGGCATACGTACCAATCTTTTCAGTTTTTCTGTTACTAGAAAGAGGTTGGCTTGAATTACTGAATTCACCAGTATTTGCCAAGTTTGAAGCACGCTTCACAGAGTTGAAATTTGAGAATGACCTGAAAGGTTGTGATTTGTCACCATGCAAAATATATATCTATCATAAATTTAAATTTTTTGATAGGAAATTTCTCTGGAAAAATTAACGATTAAATTTGTATGTTCCAAAGGGAACATCGTCACTTCTGATGTGGAGCACGGCCATAATAATGATTGAGAAACATTGAAATAAACTCATTCAAAGGTAAAAACATATTTTGGTTAAAATGAAACCTTCAAAACTTCCACTTCTTTTCTATATATTAATAATGATCATCCGATTAAAATAATGATCATCCGATTAAATTAAAACCAGCACAAAACTCAAAATCCCTGTTACCTGCATTTATCATAAGCGAAAATGCCGACATTTTGCTTTCACCGTGAAGTGCTTTCTGACTGGCAGAAAAAGTCTTTGCCTTTTCTTGTTTTTTTCTAAGCAAATTTCTAAACATTATCCAACATTCTCATAGCGTTCTGTGCTTCATGATGCTTTCATTTTCATTTGACTCTCTGCATTTTTTTCAGAAAACGTATCGTTGAAGGAAAGCAAAACGTTGGTCAAATCAGTTCTTCACAAGCAAATACATGTATCGTGACATTACGTTGGCATGATTTGTGCTGTTGCAAACGACGTTGTTCAGTAGCAAGACTTAATCATTTCATAGCTATGCAGATCGGAGGTTCAGAAGTATGTATTGAAAGTTATCAGAGGTTGTTACTACTTACCATCATTTTAGGATATAGTTGAGCAAACACGAATCACATTTTTATATTAGATCTTCAGGGAAATGTCTACTACCCCTGTAAAAATCTTTTGGACCTTCCCTGCAATATTCTACCTTGACAGGTTTCAGCAAAACTCCCACAAAGGCAGTGATCTGAAATATGGATTACTCACAGATATAATAAACACACTGGAATATCAGTAATATTATCGTTCAACAATTCCTCGAAGAGCGATTGGTGTGATTTGAAAAAATGATCAGAGTGAGTTGAAAGATTTATCTGGCTGGCAAAAGATAAACGCAGAACGAGCTGAGAGGTTTGAAATCAACATAATCCTTTGTATTATTCCAACCGACATCAAGGATTTTGACCCATGTTTCCAGAGACTTTGATTAATAAAATAATTTAAAAATCTTTAATGAAGTACATGTTATTATGGAAATGAAACATAGAACATTTTTGGGCTAAAAATAATCATAAGACTAAGACGAAATAACTGAAGATCACATGCAAACGTTGCACGATTACAGAACACAAAACAGAAAACAAGAATTCAGCTCCTGCTGCAGACCTTTCTCTGATACTGGTTGGTTATCCAAAACAATTCTTAAAAGCATTCAACAGACAAGTAATACTTTCCAATAAATTTTATATCCTCCTATTATGTGAGAAGGGTAGGTCGCACTATTGCTGACAAATTTCGTTTAAATGAAAACGAATTACAAATGCGAGAAATATTCCAAGTGCTCAAAAACAAGAACATTTTTGCAAATACTTTGTTCAAAATTTTGATATATTTCGAAAAATTCGCCACGTCCAGAATCGTAGGGAAAATTGGTCGGTCGTTTCGTTTTTGCGTTTCAACATAAATTTTCATGAAGTCCTACGACCAAGGGAAATTTCGACATAACCCATGCAAGCTTGGGTCTAACTCTCAATTTAGACTTCAGATTTCTGAGTAAAATTTGACCGACTTTCATTCTACTTTTTGCTTTTTCAACAGGCAAAGCAATTTATTTTTCTCCGAAATTATTTTTATGAGGTACTTCAAATTATGTTCATGAGGTACCTCAAGTTATTTTCATGAGGTACCTCGAAACTTTTAATTGCTAAATCTGGCCATGCACAGTGGACCAAAGCATTGATTACAGACTAAGCACCCAGAAGGTTATTGTCATCTGTTGACGATAAGTAATGTTAAATGATGTAATTTTGTTCAGCAACAAAAGCTTCTGCGTTTGGCAAATTGATGATGAGCAAAAGCGTAGGATACCCAAATCATGCTTGCATATGGTATTCGAAATTGTTTCGTAATCTTGCGAGAGTTACTTGCAACTGAATCTTTCCTGAGACGCGAGTGAAAAGGGAAACAGATGAGGTGGTGAAGTTAAATCGCTTCCTCCAGGCGAAACCTAAACAGTAGTTTGTGATGGAGCGCTACTGTAGTACAGCTGTTGTTGCATACCAGCTTGACTACAACTACAGTACTCTCGTCTTTAAAAATGCTGCAAACTAGTTAAAAGTTTCTGTTTTGTTGTAAACGTATTTGTACATCAGACCAGTGGTGTGCAGAGATCTGGTGATGCCCGGGGTGACTTCGTCATATTATGACCCCTACGAAATTCTAGTATAGAGCGGTGGCGTATGGTGGTCATTGTTACTGGGTATACGCTGTTTGTGACGTCACAATATGGCGTCCTATTCAGGTTTACAAATCAAAATTTTGGCGAAGTTTGTTGACACAACATGCATATTATTCTACACGCACTCTCCTTGCTCGTTGTTGTAAAATGTGTCACTGTGATGAACATAAATTAATTATCAGCGCTCCACGTTGGGAGATCGGAGCAAAACGCAGCAATAAACGCTAAGGCAGAGCAGTTCAAGACAGCAAAAATTCAAGGCAGTGCATAAAATCAGTGGAGTAAAACACACTCAACGCTACAATAGGGCAGTTCACTACTGCCGAAACATCAGGCTGCGCAAATATCTCGTCGAATAGCACTCAAGCAGAGATGGTATGCACCATATGCGGCTGGGATGGCGAACACCCAGGGTTGACAATTTGAAACTTCCTAAACTACACAAGAATTAAAAATCCGTATAAAGTACACAAGAAAACTTTCGGTTTCATTATGTGGCTGTTATGTGTATGTACAATTACTGGGGGGACAGAACAGACATTGACTTGTGTGAGCCGTTATGATCAATCTGCGCACAGGCGCACGCAGAGAATTATCATGGTGGAGGGGATTCATTCAGTGGCAGATGGTGGTCATTTGTATTTGGTGTACGCTGTTTGTGACGTCACAATTCGACGTCATACTCATGTTTTCAAGCGACGTTTCTCGACATAACAGGCATATTCTTCTGCGCACACTCCCCTTATTTTTGTAGAAAATTAAGCCCTATACACTCGCCTTATCATAAAGTTTTTGTGAAACATCAAGCTCAAAGGGGAGTTTAACCACAACCCCCTTGCGTACGCCCTTGAATTTGCATGAACTGTCAATGAATGTCGAAGCTCGAAATGTTCCACATATTGCAAGCACTCGTGTGCGGCTGCATTCGCACACACCCAGGGTTGCCACACTAAAAACAAAACGGGAAACTAGTGATGCATCAAAAACGTCAGCTAGTTCAAACAGGTTGAAAGAGAACAGTTTTGAAATTTTGCTCAAAATATCAATTTAAACGTCCATAATTATCTCTCAATCATTTTTTATTTTAACTTGATTGCACGATATGGAAAAAGTTACGTCACTATCACTTTGACTGGATATGCGACGCACATCTAGAGCATAAGTCACTGGCATTGAAAAATGTGAGAATTACTGGCAATTGTACACGTAAAAAAAAACAAGTGTCCAAAAATTAAATCCATGTAGCATGTTTTAGTAACCTTACAATAGGAAAAATCACTATACACCGGTTATTGCATTTCAATTTTTGTAATTTCACTCTCTGGATGCCCCCTGCCTTGGACGCCTGGGGCCTTGGCTACCCCTGGATTTTGAAATTTTCACATCAAAATTGCCGCAGAAAAGGTTGTTTTCTTTGTTTTCTTAGTTTCTTAGCGTTAAATTGAAATTATACCACTTTTGCCCCCCCCCCCTGCAAAATCATTTTTGGCTTCCTCTGGAAAATCCACTATTGGCCCCTCACTGCAAACAATCCTTCCAATGCCCGTGGAGCAGGGACTGTATGGCATTCTGTTCACAACAAGATGTAAAATGCAAACAATATTACAAACCCTTCCATTAATCCAGCAATGTTCCATTCCTTATTTTCACATGATACAAGAAAAGCTCATTCTTACCGATTTATTCTGATATGGCGTGACTGCATTGAACCTCGTCTGCGGAAATCTGATCACATTAAACAACCCAACACCCAGGATTTCGTCCATCGGACCTACGTGAAGACCGACTTCGTACATCCGCATCGATTCGACGACTATCTGAAAGAAGAAACGCCGTTGGTTGGTAAATCGTCGCGAGCAGTCTCCAAACGAACACGCATGTGTATCTGGAAACATAATTTTGGCTCCAGATATGCTAGAAAGTCAGTCAAGGGCTCTAAAGACGCGGATCACAGCATAGTTTCCAATCAAATCTTGAACCAAAAAAATGGCTCCTTGGGTTGGCGCCCAGGGCCAGGCAAGGTTAGCCTAAAAGGCGAAATCATCCCCCAATTATGACGTCACCTCCAGAAAACGCCAAACCTAAAACGAAAAATTTTAAATCTAAACTAGAATATTTGCTGAATCCGTAGAGAGTTTGAACAGCTCTCAAGCTCAATCGGCTGGCACGTTATGGCATTGCAAAGCTTTGCAGAAAAAGTGGCGCACGCCGGCTTAACCTCTAAGTCCCACTCCGGCCACATTTTGACCAAGCTTTGCAACGCCATAACTATTTGAATAGCTCTTTAGCTCAATCTGCTGGCGAGTTCCGGCGTTGCAAATCTTTAGTCAAAAAAGTGGCCGCCGTGGGACCAAAAGGGCTCAGTACACAATAAGTGAGAAGATCAAACGCTTCAATGAACAGAGTAGTGGGACTTTAGAAAACCGCGATTTTTTTTTTGTTTTCTCTATCTTGGTAAGATTCGACTGATCTCAAGCAAGCAATTAACAGGAATGTTGACACGGAAAGAAAAGTCCGAAATTAGCACTATTTTCGAAAATGAGAAAATACCACTATTTCCGAAAATTAGCACTCCAAAAGTAGCCCTATTCAATTACACAAGGTTAAAACTGAATAAGGCAGTAGAGAAAAAGATCGGCAATACAAAATGAATCGGCAACAGTAGGTTTCCTAAACACAGTCGTCACGCATACGCTGGGGAAGGGATGAACAACTGCTTGAAATTGTAACATTTGAAGATGAACCTCTAGTGTATACACTGCTACGCGCTGGCAATGTATCAGAAGCGACGTCAGAATGAAATGAAGGAAGAAATAGTTCACTTGTGTAAACTTGTTCAGTTTTAAAGCTAGACTTGTTCGCGACGTCTTTCAAAAGTACGACCAGACATTCATTTTAACGATGTTACGCACATGGGCCAACGCACTAAACATGTGTAAAAATAGATGTTTGGTTGCAATCCTCAAAAATAAGCGAAAAACTCTCTTCTGTGCAAAAAGTACAGCTTTAGAAAACTTCAAAGAACACCTGATTTTTTTAAGTTCCACTCTCCTATTATTCAACTGGTAATAATTAATTGACTGTCCATCAGCGTCTGTATGACCGAAATTTAACAGCATTAGCATTAAACTTGGATCGAAATAACGCATTTCATTTTGTGAAATACGAATTACAATATGAAAAGTTAACAAAGCAATATTCATGAAAATGTGCAAATTGTAACTTTAAAGTTTTGAAATATGTCGCATCTGCAGCGACGTTTCCAGATAGTATAGTGATTTGATTTGAAAAGTTAAGTGCACTTGTCCTTCCATTCTTAGCTGTTTGCATGACTTGATTTAACACCACGGCCGAAGTTAGTATGCGAGTCTGAGTAAAACGGCATATGCTAGCTTGTTTTGGGGAAGCTCCATCGTTGCTTGCCAGATGTTGAATCTTCAATCAGTTGGTTGGTTCTTCCGCTATGCCACCTCATCTGTTTCCCTCCTCAAACAAGACTCAGGAATAGCTCAGCTGAAAGTAACTCTCGCGAGATAACGACACAGCTTTGAAGACAATGTTGTGGTTAAAATTAACCCCAACATGTGAAACTCTGAATATTCATGCAAGATACAATTTGTGAGAGTTTAACAATGAATTACAATAACAACATAGGTGCGAAAGAAAGATGGGCATCTAACACAAAAGAAAAATAGAAAAGAATAGACTACAGGAGGGCAAAAGAAAGCTAAGCACTCAAAGGTCTATTTACGCCTGAATGAAGAAGTCATAAGAATCCGAAAATCACAATGTCATAGTTGTTTACGAACGCTGATGTGTGCACAGGTGTCAATTGTGACGTCATTCATCACATGATGTAAGAAGAAAATGATGTAACATTGTTACCCAAACTTTGTATTGCATTATGTGCCATTGAAGGTGTTTATGCGTGTCAAAACTCAAAAAGACAATGACTAAAGTTGGTCAACAACCGAGTAAGGAGAAACTGATTGTGCAACGCATAGTGTGCAAAGCATAGTGTGCAGAGCATAGTGTGCAAAGCATAGTGTGCAAAGCATAGTGTGCAAAGCATAGTGTGCAGAGCATAGTGTGCAAAGCATAGTGTGCAAAGCATAGTGTGCAAAGCATAGTGTGCAAAGCACCCATAATGAAACAAACTAAGAATTGCGGGGAAGAGACCACAAACGTTAGTGTAAGTTAGGGGGATAAATTCCAAAATCCTGAGAATGGTGGTGTGTTAGAAACTGGGAAAATCAGTCGATGACTGATCGTTGTAATGACAGGTTGTGTTGTATTTAGAACTGTATACTGTGCAATGTGTTAGTTTTTGCCTACAAAACTGTAAGTACCTGTGATTTCTTGATTTGTTTTGCTAAAAACTTAATTAGAATGAGGATTAGGAAAGTAGCATTAGAACGAAGTTCTGTCAAAATATTACTTAATGTTTGTACTTGTAGAAAAATCTCAATTAAACACAAAATAGGGACAGAGTCCTGACCAAATTTTTACTGATTTCGGACTTAGCATATTTTAGTCAAAGAATAGAAAGGGGGGTCAACTTGTATTGTATTTATGTGCGCAGTTACCGTTGGATATAATCGAGTTTGATGCTATTTGATCATATTGCAATAAAACTTATGATGTTAAACTTGAGCATGGGGTCCTGTTGCTGACAGCAACGGTCAGTAACATTGACTGCATGTTTTAGCACTACAGTCTCTAGTAGGACTCATAGCCTCGAGAACCCACTTATAATTTTATGCGATAATTAGAGTTAATTTGAATCCTTAAACTCTATAGTAGCATGTTTTGCACCGAGTTGCTCGTGAATGGTTTGCTGAGCTAGTTTTTAGATTCACGGGGCATCCCCGGCCGCAAAAACAATATGCCGGCTGATTTGAGTATTCTACCCATTTAATCATCCAATTAACTTGTTTTGGATTGTCCATTTCGTCAAAAGTAAAAAGAGAGGTGCATTGGAGAAGACTGTCAATAGATTTCCTAAACATTGGAGCTCACACCCCACCTTAGATTTATCTGGTGACCACAAGCATGTCGTTTCAACGCAACGTATAATCCTTCACCATGGCATCGAGAAACAAATTTCATTTTGTGATTGCTTCATTGTTGCATTTGTCGAACAACCTCGTTACGATTACGTAGGCTTATGTGAAAATCAAATCGGTAAACAAATCAATGCTTGAAGTAACAAACACAGAAACTTTCTTTCCTTGCTGACTTAACATGGTACACGAAAAGCGGAAGTACTAAATAGCCGTATAATGAAAATCGCGGCCAAAGTAAAATCGATACAAACGACATATTGCAAACGTTTCGATGACTCCTGGTATCATCATCAGTGCATTGCAGTTGATGAGTGTATTGCAACTGATGATGATAACAGGAGTTATCGAAATGTTTGCAATATGTCATTTGTATCGTTTTCTTTGGCCGTGATTTTCATTATATGACTTAACATGTTTCTTATGATTTTTTTGACTCACCGCTTTCGACGTTTTTTAATCAAATTTTGATGTTTCTAGAGCTTTTGATGTACTCAACTACTTGCAGACGCTTCCTTATGGTCCTCGGAATTGTTTTGCACGAGTTGCTTTATTTTTCCTTTATGTGTTTCCTACGTAAAACTCGCCATAACATAACAATGGTTAAGTTATGCTAAAGCATTTATAATTTGATAAATAGTTTGAGCAACAGTTTTTACTTTGGTTTAGAAAAAGGACTTGACATCTAGTTTGTGTTCTAACCTGGCAACCACTTTTTTCTTTGCAAGAAATAATTATAATAAATTGTTTTTCTTTTGAAAAATTGCATTTCTGTTATTTTTGACGAAATAATCAACGCAAGCTTAAGATGCTCAATTCCTACCGCCATGTAGCATTCGAAATTGTTTCGTAATCTCCCGAGAATTACTTGCAAACGACTTCTTCCTGACTCGTGAGTGGGGAGGGAAACAGATGATGTGGCAATGTTAATCACTTCCTTCAGGCGAAACCTGAAGTGTAGTTTTTGAGGGATCGCTAGTATTCCTCCAGCTTTTGTTGCATGCCAGCTTGGCTACAACTACAGCATTCTTGTCTTTCAAATCTTTGCCAACTTTCAAAAAATTATGTTTTGTTCTGAATATGTTCGTACTTGAGACAAACTTGTTTGTTGTAAATACGGTCAAAATTCAAAACGCAAAGCAAGTTGAACAACAAGAAAGCACAACTTACAACTTTTACAAAAATTCAAAATTACAAATTTTAGGAAAATGGGTTTAATGAGAAGATATCCGTGTTGCAATGGCTGCACATTTCCCTGATTTCTAAGCTCACAGCTGAAAGCGTGGAGCTTGTCAGGCAGTTGCAGATGTGCAAAAGTAGATGTTTCAATTAGTTGCAAATCCCAAAAATAATCGAAATCCTTTCGTCTGTGCAACGAGTACAAATTTGATATATTTGTTTAATTCACAGAAAACCTCATTTTTCAAGTTGCACTCTCCTATTGTTCAACTGGTAATTAATTGATTGTCCCTCAGCGCCCCTTTAACCGAAAATTAACAGCAATGTCGAGATTATGTGCAAATGGCGAAAAACAATAAGTTATACAATAAATGAATAGATATATGTTTTTTATACACGGCAACTCAAACTGATACATATTGCAATTACCTTGCAGGGCGGTCTACGATTCAACAAACAACTCACGACACTCCCGTTGACAGCCGGTTATCAACACTGTGTGACGGTGATGACATCACAACTGTTTGTACTACTGTAGAACTCATTTAAATGCAAACAACGCTCTACGTCGATCGAGAGGGGCGCCCCACTGACTGATTTAGTTACAAAAACTTTTGAATCGCCTAAATAAATATTGGTTGATATGCAGGGACTAGGCGATTTTAATGCAAATTCACATTTTAAAATACTCTGGCTGAAGTGTATAATCAGCGTTGATTGGTTTTGCATTGCTTGTTTTCGTGTTGTATGCCGCATGATATTTGCTCTATGTTGCTTGCCTTTTCATTTTGTGTCATTTTTATTTGTTGTAGTAGTAATGGTCACACGTGTCTTTTCGTTCTCTTTGTTAGATACTTCAGCTTGAGTTCATTTTATTGAAAACGTGAAGACAGAGGGTCAACATTACACACAGCATTTAGCCTAACATTGAAAAAATTTGAATCAACTACTTTTCATATCACAATGCTTTCCCAATTTTAATTTTAAAAACTTATTCGTGGTTAGCGGAAATATCAAGTTTCTGATGAAAACAACATTATCGTGGAATATTTGGAAATACCCAGCAATGACAAAAGAGAACATGTCTGTCGAAGTTATCTTCCCAAACGGTGTTGATTCTCTTGCCAAGTCGATGCAGATACCACTTTTCATTTGTTTTCAATTCCGCAAACAGGAACGTCAGATTGTTGAATTTCTGATACGAAAAAATCGGATGAGGTCCTAGGAAAATCAACATTTACCATTTCCTTTTATCAACATCTTTCCAATATTTTCGTGCAACAAATAAAGGTAAAGTTATTTCCAGCAAGGACACAATTCCTATTTCATTCACTTTGACGTGTTGAGCTTTTCGTACGGTATTTGTCAAAGACCTCACCTGATTTCACAAACTTAAAGAACAGAGATATTCATCAAACCATGGACGTCTAATTACGGAGGCGTTTCTTCATTTGCGTAGTATCCTTTGCTTGCACAGAGCAAAAACTGGTTTTGTCAGCTGAAAGATGAAGTAATGGCTAGCTTCAATCGCATGAGGCTGGATTCAGCTTCATCGCATCAAATTTCATCCTTAAACCGATCCTATCAACGTTTGTTGAGGACAAATAAAAAAAGTCAAGGAGCAATGTTACAGGATCGCTAGCAGCACTGTCATGTTTCAACTTTGCCAATCCCAAGCTTTACTTAACGTCGAACGAATAAGGCTTTAAAATTTGAATTGGGTACAAAAAATTGAATGAATGCATCTAATTAAACACACGCTCGCGCAGCTAGCTTCGCGAGGAAATCTTCATTGCCGTATTGTTTACTAGCGAGTGACGTGCGCAAGGCATTGATGATAAGATTAAGAGCGATGTGGCCATACAAACTAAAATACAATTTTTGTTTGCACTTTGCAATGATTTTTGTATATATTGATTGCACTCAAAGCATCTTTGGTATAATAATGTGGTTTTATCAGTGTACTCATTTCAAACTGCTGCAGTCACGTAAGGTTCATTAATTCCACCGACCAACAGAAATAAAGGAAGGACTAATTAAAAAGATACGTACAGATGGAATGCATGTAGTGATTGCTTCATTTCCGAGAGGCAGAACCAAATATTTACGAGTTTACGATGAAGCAGACGAAAACTATTGGAGGGAAGCATCACCATACTGTGAGAAAGAAAGACATGAGCATTTTAGTCTAAACGTGCGTGATGGACACGACACCGACTGGGTTGTTAAGACGCAGCTTTTTGTTAAATTTGATGGGCTGAAAATATGTGATGAAAGACACGTTGCCATCAATGGAAGCGAAAGAGACAAGCAAATTAATTGAAATGCCAACGTCCAGAATGTCAGAAAGCTTCCCGAAAAGGACAAAGGGTGGAAAGCTCTAGGTTTGCAGATGAAAATTTATTGATGTACAGAACATTCTTGGAAATTCTCAAAAAAAATTGTTTTCTCACTTGATTTTCATTAATTGCAAAAACGTTCGTAGTCATCAAACAAAAACAACGAATCAAAATCAACCAACATTTGCACTAGCTCAAGGAAGGTGCTGAAACGAGACATTTTCCATGTGATTGGCAGAGGCAACTATACACCTCATGAAAAACCAAGATAATTCAGCAGCACTGAAACTGATTAATTTTATAAGTTTGGCGTTTCAGCACCCTAGGGAAGAAAACATTGTCTTGGCCACTGCAAGTTCTATCCAGTTCATGATGGAAGAACGAAATGAACAATTCAACTCCTTCATGGATGTAACAAATAGACGCACACCATAATGCTACTTACTTTCATCAGTCTACCGAAAACAAGGACATTCAGAAAGGTAGCTCAATTTCAGATCAGAACACCTTTTACAACATGAACAATCAGTGGTTAACACTCTGTTGTAACGAGATGAAAAATTATCTCTACAACAAGACCAGAAGATTGAGATCAATCTCCTGAAACATATACTCGCCACTAATTATCCCACATAGACGTTAAAAAACAAACAAAGAATGTAACTCAAGGAACAACCAGCTGTTGTATCTAAACTCATTTTACCGTACACATCAGACGTAGGTAAAAATTAAAACTAATTCGTGAGAAACACCATATGCTGTCAATCTTCAAACCGACCATTAAACTAAACGCAACCTTGCAATATCTTCTGGAAAAGATAACGCACCATAGAGTAAACGTCGAAGCGCAGCAAATGAAATATAATGAGGAGAATTTTAGCACAAATACAACACAGTGACAAACGACGCTTAATCGTCTGAAAAGGAAAACGGCACAGACAACAACTGTGTCTTCACCGCCACCTTTTACCTGTTATAATTGTTAAATCACCTCTCACTTCCTTCACATGTTGAGGTTTTTGTCTCCTTGTGTTTTTCATTTTTTGCCAATTGTTTTCTTTTACTTGTAAATTTACATGTATAAGTTGGTGAAGCATTGCCTTGAGGAAGCTTACTTGCATAGGTGATGAATCTCCAGAACAGATACTTGCTTTGCTTGGTGTGACAATTACTTATTGATGAGAAATTAATAAGCAAGCAGCTTCACGAAAGGTAAATGGCCGAGTGGAAGTAGATGAAGTGATATTATTTCTACGTTGCCTCGACTCGATTTTTATTGCGGCATGCTTTCAAACCAGTAGCTTTATTGGACTAGCTCGACTGCAAATCGCATATAGCCGTATGTAAGACGACATGAGAAAATTTCTGATGCAAATTTTCGAAGCAAGCTTCCCATCACTCTGATTGCTTCCTCTCAAATGATGAGGAAGATAATGACTAAAAATAGATTTAATTTTTCCTGCTTTAGTCAAAATATAAATTCTTCCATAAGGAACTGTAAACCCAAAGCTATAAAATCGCTTTGAGTGTTGGTGCGTTACTCTGCTCTTTCGTGAGATGCAGTTGCGTCGACCAAACCCATGGTGAATGTCGAGTTTCAGCTCTTCTCATAGACTAGTCCAACGTTTGGTCGATTTTGACCTGTTGTTTCGTTTGATAATACCGAGCGCTTGTAGAAATATATAAATCTAGGGAGTAAAACAAATTTTAACTAATTCCTGAGAATATTCTTGATATCAATTTGGTTTCATCTTTAAAACTAGGTGTTTTCCAGTTTTGCCCCAAGCCTTAATAAACCTATTTTCAAACTGCATCAGGTTTTGAAAAGAAATCTACAAAAATGAACAAAGTTCTTTTGATTGTTGTTATGATTGGTTTATTCTTTGCTGGTCATATCAACGCAACAAAGAAACCTCCCCCATCGCCTGTCTTGAAGTATTTGTTACGAGACCAAAGGTGAACACATAATCAGATTTGTTTGAATCAAAGTCAAGTTAATGTTCTTTACCGAGTTAATTCACCCCATTTAGAATCTGAATCCAGCTTTGGTGTTGCACTGCACTTGAAGCATCCTTGAAGTTTGAAAAGTAACCCTGTTGCACTTCTTTGTTGCAGGTTTGAGCAGTTGATGGGTGAGTGATGGTACATTTGCATTATGTTTCAACAATTGTTTGAAATATTCTTAAAAGATTTTATGAAACATTTTTGTCATGTTTACGGTATTGTTGCTACTACTCGGAATTTTTGTTAGTCAAAAAAATTTACCTTACAAAATGCGGAACAGTCAAATCCAAGGCCTGAGTTGCGCTTTGCAAAAGTGTTGGGAAGACACTAGTTTCACTAACAGGCATGCAGTTTTTAAGGTGTTTCAGAATTGTTTCAGAAGGTTGTCACACATGTGCTGAAACCACATGAATAAAAGATTTGGGAAAGAATAATATGAAAAGAAAAATAAACATTTCTGAGAGCAGACATATTAATATTTTATGCTGCCAAGAAATTTGTGAATATTCACCAACATTTGAACATTTGTACCTGTTGTTACACTTTTGTGTTAAAACATTTGACAAATAATACTTTCATTGAAAATCATTCCGTATCAAACAGTTACTTTTTTCGTAATCATAGTGAAAGGAAAAACATTACCTTTTGTTAATGGTTTACTGATTTTTTTACTTACAAAATTACAGATTCAATATGGAAACACAAAAATGGCAATCCCGCCTACGACCAAAATTCTGGAGGTATATTTTCCTACATTTATTTGAAAAATTTCGATGCAAATATTTATTTTCGTTAATTTGAAAGAAATCGTTACGGATTTCATGCTTTAATTTATACTACAGTTTTTGCATACTCTAATAAAACCATATTTTATAAATAATTCACTACATTTCAGAGTATGAACGCTTCGCAACCGATTGTAAGTAGATTTTGATTTTGGTTTTCGCTGATGAACATATGCACTCTATGTGAGTAAGACTTTTAAAAATAATTTTTGTTTTTTGAAAAGTTGTGGCACTGTGTTTATTTATTGGAGCAAGATTTTATTCAAAAGTATTTAAACACCATTTGCAACTCATATCCTGTGTTTTTTGTTCACATTTTGAAACATAACTCATGCCCCAAATTATCTGTCATGCACTGCTTTTTCGAGGAGGCAAAACGTTTCCAATAAAAGGATGTCACTTGTTTTTGTCAAATTCACGCTTTTTTTCCTGTTTTCAGTTACTTTTCTTCCATAAGAATGCTTTATGTGCTTGATGGAAACTTTTCCACCTGCCTATTTCAAAGTCTCTGATTCTGAAATACTCAACAGCACATTAAAATGTCATTAAAATCTTTTTACACTTTACAAAATGCAAAAACTGCTTTCACCAAATACTTTGCCAATGTGAAAAATAAACCAGATATTTATGTTACTTTGATGTACAGCCTGTTGCTGAACGAATGGTTTCATGCTGATTTTGATGCAGGTATTTCAATCTATCTGTTCAAAATTGTTTGCCTGGTGAAACACACTCAGTGCTTGTGGCGTTTCACAAATAAACCTATTTTTAATGAGAATTACTTTTCAGTCTGAAAAAAGTTTTCATTTTCTTTGTCTTCGTGGGAAATTTACCCATGTCATTTTTATTTCAAGAAAATTTTACACTTTGATTTTATAAGACTTTTTGAAAATATTCAAAAAAATTAATGTTAACTCTTTTTAAATTTGAACAAAACTTATTCATCTCATTTTCAAATGAAAATTCTTCTCAGGTATTTTTTTGACAATACTCCTAATGCAGTTTTCAACAAACTGCAAAGACCTAAAGTGCATTTTTTTAGTTAATTCCTTCATTAGCTGACTTTTTAAGCCCTCTGCCAAGCATTCGCACCGACATATGCAGAAGTTTTATATTTTTTGTGTAAATGGTGAGGTTTTTGCCAAGATGGCAATTCATGCTTTACGTGTGAAAACAAAACGGGAACGTGGGTTCTCCAATGCCATTTTTGCAAAAACAAGTTTGACATTTTGATGGACGAGCGAGCTTCGCAATCTCGTACCATGAGGGAATTCGCTGATAAGACAATCCCGTTCGACGTGCATGACTCATGATCAACCTTGGTTGTTGATACTTATTCTTTGAAATCAATTTAGCCATTTTGACTAGAGAAACCTTGTGGGCACAGACAGTAAAACAGACTACTGAAAAACAACACACTTTCATGTCTCAACTTAGTTCACGTCTTTTGCATGCAGAACCACAAGCTTTCAGCAGAATATAATTTTACCTTCAACCGACCACCACTAAGGGCTACTGGCGGAATTTCTGCACTTTTCCTGTCTTTTAGTGTCTTAATTATTCGTGCCTCCCACACTTTTGGAGGAAAATATGCTTTTTTAAACAAAAATGCATTTCGAAATGCTGCAAATTTGGTTTTTCGTGTCAGATGAGTTTGTGAACAATTGCTGAGTTGTTGAAAAACGCGCTTGTATTCCAAAAATGTTTGGAACAATTTTTATTCATTTTGGCATATGTTCCAATATTTTTAGTTTTTTTTGGTTACTTGAGAAGGGTTGACGTCAATTACCAGATCACTGCTATTTGCCTACTTTGAAGCACACTTCACAGAGGTTAAATTTGAGAATGGGCTGAAAGGGTATAATTTGTCACCTTGCAAAATATATACACAACAAAAATTTTAGTTTTTTGATAGGAAATATCTCTGGAAAAATTAACAATAAAATTTTTATGTTCCAAAGAGAACATCACCACTTTTAAGATGAATATGTGGAGCACGGCCATGAAATTAGTTGAGAAACATTGAAATAGGGCATTCATATGCACCACACATTATGGTTTAAAGGAGACCTCCAAATTGCGACTAGTTTTCCACATATTAATAATGATCATCCGATTAAAATAATATCAGCACAAAACCCAAATTTCCTGTTACGTGCATTTAACAAAAGGAAAACTGTCGACATGTTGCTTTCACCGTGATGTACTTTTTGACTGGCAGCCAAGGTCTTTGCCTTTTTTTGTTTCTTTCTAAGCAAATTTCTAAACATTGTGCAACATTCTTCAAGCGTTGTGGTATTATATGATGCCTTCATTTTCATTTGACTCTCTGCATTTTTTTCAGAAAACGTATGGATGAAAGAAAGCAAAACGTTGGTCAAATCAGTTCTTCACAAGCAAATAAATGCATCGTGAAATTACGTTAACATGATTTGTGTTGTTGCAAACGACGTTGTTCAGTAGCAAGACTTAATCATTTAATAGCTATGCAGATCGGACGTTCAAAAGTATGTATTGAAAGTTATCAGAGGTTGTTACTACTTACCATCATTTTAGTATATAGTTTAGCAAACATGAGTTACATTTTTACCTTAGATCTTCAAGGAAATGTCTACTACCCATGCAAAACTCTTTTGGACCTTCCGTGCAATATTCTACCTTGACAGGTCTAAGCAAAACTCCTAGAGAGGCAATGATCCGAGATGTGGGTTACTCACATATAAATGAAGACATTGATATCAGCGGCGTACGCAGAAAATTTCCGAGGTGGGGCTCAAAGCATAGGCGTAGCCAAGAGGGGCCCAAACAACCATGCCCCCCTAAATTTTTAGAAAATATAGTCATTTTGTGCTTTGAGAAGCGTTTGTCTAAACCAAATAGTGATATTTGCCTAAAATTAAGCATTTTGGTATACACTGCCGAATACTTATTATACATTTTTATCTTTTTAGGGTTTGAGGGGGGCCATGGCACAGTGCCCCCCATCTCCGTACGCTAGTGACTGGTACATCAGTAACATTATATCGTGCAACAATTCCCCGAAGAGTAATTGATGTGTTTTGAAAAGATGATCAGCGTGAGATATAAGATTCATCTGGCTGGCAAAAGATAAACACAGAACGAGCTGAGAAGTTTGAAACCAACATAACCCTTTGTATTATTCCAAACGATGTCAAGGATTTTGACCCATGTCTCCAGAGACTTTGATTAATAAAAAAAATTAAAAAAGCTTCAATGAAGCACTGATGTTATTATGGAAATGAAACACAGAATATTACTCAGCTACAAATAATCATAAGACTAAGACGAAATAACTAAGGATCACACCCAAACTTTGCACGATTACGGAACAAAACAGAAAAGAAGATTTCGGCTCCTGCTGCAGACCTTTCTCTTATATTGGATGGGTATCTAAAACAATTCTTGCATTTTTTCCACCAACAAGTAATACTTTCCAATAAATTTGATATCCTTCTATTATGTGAGAAGGGTAGGTCGCACTATTGCTGACAAATTTCGTTTAAATGAAAACGAATTACAAATGCGAGAAATATTCCAAGTGCTCAAAAACAAGAACATTTTTGCAAATACTTTGCTCAAAATTTTGATATTTTCCGAAAAATTCGCCACGTCCATGATCGTAGGGATAATTGGTCGGTCGTTTCGTTTTTGCGTTTCAACATAAAATTTCCTGAGGTCCTACGACCAAGGGAAATTTCGGCATAACCCATGCAAGCTTGGGTCTAACTCTCAATTTAGACATCAGATTTCTGAGTAAAATTTGACCGACTTTTATTCTACTTTTTGCTTTTTCAACAGGCAAAGCAATTTATTTTTCTCCGAAATTATTTTTATGAGGTACTTCAAATTACTTTTATGAGGTACCTCAAGTTATTTCTATGAGGTACCTCAAAACTATTAAAACTGCCAAATCTGGCCATGCACAGTGGACCAAAGCATTGATTACAGACTAAGCACCCACAAGGTTATTGTCATCTGTTGACGATAAGTAATGCTAAATGATGTAATTTTGTTCAGCAACAATAGCTTCTGCTTTTGACAAATTGATGATCAACGCAAGCGTAGGATACCCAAATCATGCTCGCATATAGTATTCGAAATTCTTTCGTAATCTCGCGAGAGTTACTTGCAACTGAACTCTTCCTGAATCGCGAGTGAAAAGGGAAACAGATGAGGTGGTGAAGTTAAATCGCTTCCTCCAGGCGAAACCTAAACAGTAGTTTGTGATGGAGCGCTACTGTAGTACAGCTGTTGTTGCATACCAGCTTGGCTACAACTACAGTACTCTAGTCTTTAAAAATGCTGCAAACTAGTTAAAAGTTTCTGTTTTGTTGTAAACGTATTTGTACATCAGACCAGTGTTGTGCAGAGATCTGGTGATGCCCGGGGTGACTTCGTCATATTATACCCCCCTACGAAATTCTAGTTTTGAACGGTGGCGTATGGTGGTCATTGTTACTGGGTATACGCTGGTTGTGACGTCACAATGTGGCGTCCTATTCAGGTTTGCAAACCAAAAGTTTGGCGAAGTTTGTTGACACAAGATGCATATTATTCTACACGCACTCTCCTTGCTCGTTGTTGTAAAATGTGTCACTGTGATGAACATAAATTAATTATCAGCGCTCCATGTTGGAAGACCGGAGCAAAACACAGCAATAAACGCTAAGGCAGAGCAGTTCAAGACTGCAAAAATTCAAGGCAGTGCATAAAATCAGTGGAGTAAAACACACTCAACGCTACAATAGGGCAGTTCACTACTGCCGAAACATCAGGCTGCGCAAATATCTCGTCGAATAGCACTCAAGCAGAGAT
>Ga0210059_1000662_pt1 | contig 46118 bp, 38 predicted proteins | sample Ectturendosymbi2_FD_188042 | JGI IMG/M metagenome (GOLD analysis project Ga0210059, IMG submission 188042) | Ecteinascidia turbinata endosymbiont from Florida, USA - Sample 2 (SPAdes) (version 2) | ecosystem: Host-associated > Tunicates > Ascidians > Unclassified | place: Key West, Florida... | reverse complement strand
CGTGCAAGGCGGAGGGCCAGTGCTTGTAGAAGTGCCAGCTAAACCGCTCGAAAGCGACGAAGGTGGAAAACTGTAACTTTTGTTATTTTATTTCGTCGTGAACGACGACTTTTACATAATTTTTTTCGGGGAAGAGCAGGTCCGCAGCCAGCAGTTGGAATTTTGGGAAAAGCCCCCACGCAAAATCCCTCCTGCTACCTACAGTCACACACTGGTACCATCATTTCAATGCTGGTTTGACGTCGAGATGTTCAGGCATGCAAGTTAAGTTGCATAGCAGCTCAACTCGTAACAATCGTATTTGTCATTGCGCGCCGACATTTTAGTGATCTATTTGATTCTCAAGAAAACAATGTCTATTCACATTCAAACAAGATCAGCGTATTTAATATTGAACATAGTACGGTTGAAGCAATCTCTGGGGCAGATCTGTCATTAGAGGTTACTAACAATCACAAAAAAAATTGAAGATTTCAAGGTATTAATGCAAGGACTTCGAAAACACCCAAATGCTAGCAAAAAAAGCTGCAAGCAACACGTGCTCTAATCTCGCTAATTGTCACCTCAGTTCAAAAATCAGCAATTGACCCGAATCTAAAAATTGGCTTTTTCACAATTACCTTTTTATACTTGACTATTCTTTGACATGGTCGTCGGAAGGGGGGGCCTTGCCCAGGCACGTAGCCAGGGGGGACAATGGGGGCAATTTCCCCCCCCAATCAGAAAGTTGAACCAAAATTTTTTTAGTTTAATCAAGTTTTTGATGTGTAAGCTGAATAAATACTTCAGTGAAAGTGCAAATCAGCGAATCTCCTTAAGGAACATATCCTACTCAGCTTTTACTGCGGGGTTGGGGATCCTGCGGCCCGCGGGCCAAATGCGGTCCGCGGCAGCATTTGATATGACCCGCATCACCATTTCCGTTACCCAATTTAGAGCACTGCACCGCGTCAAAACGAAGCCACGAAACTCCATGATAAGCATGTACTTAAGGTAGGATGTAATAAGAAGCCTCCATCCCTCATAGTAAGATAAAGATATAATTTAAGGGCGCAACCAGTTGTTATTTGCGGCCCGTGATAGTAAATTGGTTTCCCACCCTGTTTTAGTGGAACCTGATCAAAGCAGCATGGTTTGCCAATTGTTCATGATTAATCAAACGTTCTGTATAGCGTAAATGCTGGACAATTTATATCATGGCTGACCTTTGCCTGAGATTTTTAGCTCCGTGTGGAAGCTGGTGATAATGAAATACTGTACAAAGTTGTATCAAAGCGCTTGTGGTTACTAACCGCAAGCAAAAACAAGGAGTAACGCTTTTCGCAGTTGTTTCTGGCGCACCAGTTTGCTGTAACCCATCTGATGGTGATGGAAACTTCATTTCAAGACCATCGCAAAAACTCCTCCCTGATGTCTCTGGCTACAAGTACTGTATAACTCACCCTTTTCTGGAGCATCAGCTGTAGCCTTAAATGAACATCGTAGATTTTTGTTTTTGTATAGTTTTAAAACTATGGCGGTGATGTACGTTTTATATGCCTTGAAGCTCAAACGTTGGTTAAGAAGCAATCCAATTTCAAAGTAATTTTTTTACGCAATAAAACCATAGACAGTGGTTGGTAGCAATAGCATTCATTCTTGATATTCATTTGTGATGACTAAACTTGTACGGTGTGACGGTTCAATCACAAATATGTGGAGCCTTAACGTTTTCATCAATGATTTCACGTACCTTGCCGGAAAGTAAAACAACAGTTTTTTCAAGTATAGGCCTAATCGGAGCCCGACCTGTACATAGTCTGAAAGTGTTTCGATTTTCATCAGATGTTAATTGCCACCCTATCATACAGCAAATTTGAAATCAAGTAGGAAGATTCTTTTTATTTTGAAAATGCTGAGGGCAAAAACGACACTGCCATAACTTACATTGTTACTGCCATAACTTACAGATAGCTTGAACCTGTTTTCTTGATAAAGTGCACGTGGCTTAAACGAAACTAAAGCAGGGGTGGGCAAACATTTTCTACGGAGGGCCACATTGAAAACTTTGCACCTACTAGGGCCGCATATATTACATTTATGATCGCTTTAAAAAGCTTGAACAGAAACTTTTTACATCAGCTAGCACAAAATAAAGGTAACGATAGTAACTTTCGGTTGAGTAAAAATGCAGTTTCGAATGAAACGTGTGAAATAAAATCTCGAGAATTCTAATCTGATCTCGAAATACACTATGTACTATCTACAGTATGTACGTGTGGCTGCCATTCTCGCCGTGGTTTGCCCATCCCTGAACTAAAGCAAATTTGTTCCCAGTTGATTGGATTTTGTTATGAATTTACAAAATGGCTTCAATCGCTTACGCTAGAATGGCGAGAACAGTGGTTTCCAAACTTTTTTGAGCATGACCCAAATCTGAGTTTGGTGAACACCTCGCGACTGAGTTCATTTTTAATATCAGCAATCTACTCTTTTCTCACGTACCTACATTACAGACAGACAAGCAGTGCGGTAACGTTGAAAATACAGTATACAACTCAGGTTTGGATCGCCTCGGCACGACCCTTTTTTGACCCTTCGCCACCCTTGTTTGGGTTTCGACCCATACTTTGGAAACCACTGGGCTAGATAAACTAACCAACCGTCGTGTTAACTGTGGCGACACGTATTTCTTAACTTTAGAGGAGAGCCACGGTGATGATCGATTATGGCTTCGTTTTCGCAAATGCCCAACCTTTTTCACACTTTGTGTAGAGTGGGTCAAGCATATGCAAGTTTGTTTAGAGAACGTGGGTAACTTACGATATTGTCTTTATCATATTTGTAAATTATATTGTTAACTCTAAATAACGAGCTATATAATAATCGTATTTAGGAAGCAACCTTATAGTGCAAGTAGCGTACCAAAATGTTACCGCATTCTCATTTCATAGCGTTTAATGGCATAGGATCAAAATATTTTTCAAACGCGTTGAGGGGCTCTAGCCTTTATGTTATAAGCTCCATACGTCAAGTGGTCGCTGAAGAATTGGACGACAACAGTATCCACGTCTTATATACGCACAAGTCTTGATGACCTACTTCGGGAGTTAATGTCTTAGAACAAAGTAGCTACTCGGCTTCGATTGAACTTGTGCTGGTGTGCATCAAAAACGTGCAAATATAAAAAGCGCACTCATAACGCCGGGCACGATGACTTCTTGCTCAACTGCAATATTGACTGCAAAAAGCATACTGCAGATCTTGCACTTGTGACATCGAGATTTTCACATGCGCTTTTGCAAGGAAGTTTTACGAGCAAATGTTTGCTTTGATCCAGAATAGAAGCTAAGAACTTTACTAAAAACAAAATTCTAAAACTAAAAAAATAAGACTTTATATTTGCCGGCTTAAATCTGAACTTAATTATTCAGAAAAAAAGCGCCAGAAAAATGTACGTTTTTTGGATGATGCTTTAAAACCAAGGGGCATTAAATATTTAAATGTTGAGAATTGGTTGTTGTTGTTTGCCCCCCCTATAAAAATTTCTGGTTACGCGCCTGGCCTTGCCCCCCTGGATTTTGAAGCGTGGCATTTTTCTGTTACATTTTTAGCGAAAAAAGGTTGTTTTCTTAGTTTCACGAGGGAAAAATGAAATTTCACCATTTCTGACCAGCCCTTGAAAAAATATGTTTGGCTACTTCTGGAAAAATCCACGAATTGACCCTCTCCTGGAATAAATCCTCCTCCGACCATGTTTTTTGATTGATAGTTTCTCGCTTTTTTCATGGATTTTTCATTTGGTTAAAGGAACTGTTTAAGGAAATGTGTGAGTGCAAAAGAAAATGTCATTAAAATCTGTAGCAACTCGATTTGGGCCACAACAAACTATCAGCAGTTTACACTTGTACATTAAGATTTCTGTTTCGTTTGAAAGAAGCGAATTTGATTTAAACTCTATTTAAACATTCGTTTGAGATAAACCCGGAGCGATTCTGGACAAAATAATCTTTTGGTTTACGTTATTTGAAAGTACACGGAAAGTATTGCACTGTTGCCAACTTGAGTAAACGTTTTCCACTTGATTTTGGCATGGAAAGTTTTTATCAAAGTTGCCTTCTCAAGGTTATGTTTCTCCAGCAGACTACTTTCGGAAAAAACATTGGACGAAGTGTCTAGAATTGTGTTTATTTTTCTTTTCTAATGTGAAAATTTGCAAACAAAGCAAATAGCTAACCGGTAGATGTGGTTCTGTGGTAAGGACACTGCGGTATGGCCGCATTGTAGTTGTTGAAACGTTCAACCTTCACTGGGCACATGCTTCACAGTATGCCACGCAAATTCTGGTTTTGTAGAAAATATATGTTGTTGGAACTCATTTTTCACGAATGCTTGAATGCAACTATGAACGATTGGTAACTTAGTTAAAGATTGAAATGTTAAATTGCGTTTGACAAATAATGCAGACTTACACCCGAACCTTATTAGCCTTTCAAACAAATCATTTATTTCCATGGGCTGCATTCGTACGTAAGTACGCCGTGCGCCAAAGTGACGTAAAAATAAGGCTGCAAAAACTGCTAGCCCTGCATGATGGGTGCATTCAGATTCAGAAGCCCGTAGCATAAAAAATGCTTCATGAAATATAGCAGAAAGCAAGCTGCAAAACGTCCAGGGTGTTGTCGTTAGAAACAAACACACGGCCGCTTCCTAAACTACGTTTTGGAATGACCCCGAAATTAATACTTGGATGGGTTCGAAACGTTTCGTTGTCCTCAAAAAGGCCCACTCAATTGTTTTGGTTTTTCCTTGTTGTATTTTGATAAACTTTTGAATCGGAAACGCTGTCCCCTATCCCTTTTTCACCGGACCTGCCCATCATAATAATACTGTACTTCAATTATCCATAACTGTGACAATGTAAAATTGACTGTCAAGATTTGCTCGACTTCACGTTTCATTGTTCTGGCCTAGTTTCCATTCTCCCAAATCCAAGCCAATGACTGTGACGCATTATGTGCTTAATGAAAGATAGATAAAAGTGATTTGGCGCATAAGTAACAAATATTTTGAACAATAGGCGACAAGAAGGTAATGCTAGTCGTAAAATAAAAGCCGAACAGTACCTCTTTGTGATACTGTGAAAATAAACAAAGTAGTTTTTGTTTCTTCATTAAAGTTTCAAATTTAACACGAAAATCATCTTCAGTCGTTATTTTTTGACTAGTTATGTTACATTTGTACTAATAATGGTTTGCTTGCTTTAATTATTTATCAACAATATGAATAAAACTGATATCCGAATCGATAACCACCAAAACAAGGTAAAATCTTTAGAAAAAATTACCCAATTAACTCCTGTTCCTATTTGGACTCAGTATTTTTCTCCTTTTTCGGCAAAATAGCGAATGAAAAAATACTTGCACTTTGAGACAGCTGCAAATTATAGACCAAAAAGTCTCCCTCTTTCCAGCACCAAAGTTAAAACGACTCTGTTGTAAATGCGAGCGGCAGCTTTTGTTAGGCTTCTATTTTATTTTAGGGTACGCTAATATCATCTGAAATTTGCATAACCTTTTGAAATGTCCTTCAGTTTAACAACTCTTGTTTTTTTACTTTTTATAGATAACGCAAAGGAGAGAGGAACGGAGAAAAAGCAACTACCGACCTTTGTCAGCAAAAACACAATGCACCGCCTGTGCATATTGCCGTCCTTTCGCGATCTCAGGGTTAGTTCAGACGAGTATGCCCTTTCCACATGCTTGCATGCTCCTCATCACGGTGAGAATGTGAAGAAGCTCGGTGCCAAGAACACTCTGGGATACGTGCCGCAGTACGCACCTCTGACGTAAGTCGCTTTGTTTGCGAAACCTCAAACAGTGGAAGGAAGCGATGTTTGCAGATATTATTTTTTCGGATTTGTACGTATTAGCTTTTCATAAAATAGTTCAACTGCGTAACTTCCTCCAGGCGTTCTACTTTTTTTTAAAGATCGCTCTCAGAAATGTTGCAAATGTTTTTGTTGGAGCGCATACGTGATAATATCTACTGCTGTACTTCTTTACGCTTACCAGCAACTGCAAATGAAAACCATCTAATAACTAAAACAAGACCACTGAACTGCGCGTGTTAATTTTTTGCGGTGAGGTAGCACATGGATACTGGACAGCAACGAATCAACCTGAAACCAAATTGCGAAGTGGGCATAAATAATTTCTGCAACAAATTTCGTGAATTTGATTACGTGGACGATTAAAGTTTATGAGCAACGTGGATGTTTATCTTCATTGTTTGTAGAGTTACACCTTTACTAGTAATTTTAGGGTGTGCTGTTGCGTTAGCAACATCTACCATCACGTACCAGTTTTTATGTTTTTATTAGAAATGGAGTGGAAGTTCCTTCAACCAAACCACCTGAGGGTTGCAGAGGAGTAGGTGGCGACGGTGAGCAAATGAAAAAAAATTCCAATCGTCTTGAAGTTGACTCGAGTAAGTTGGATCCACTTGACATTGACGGATGGAGGCGGTTGGTGGAAGGAGAATTCGAGAAGAAAGACTACAGCATACACGGTCTCAAGTAAGTATCTTCTGCAGAATAGGCTGCATGTCCGCGATTCTTTAGCTGGCTGTGTCATATTTCGTGGTTGCTTTTCGACTTGTAACCAAACATTTTCATAAACTTTTGTTCGGGTTTGTCAAAATTTTCAGAAAACATTTTACACTAAAACTTTAATTAGGTGCTGTTTAAATCGATTAGCGATTAACATTGCTATGATAAAATATTTGTGTAATTTGTGAGTTGCTGAGAAAATGCAGTGTATTTTCTTCAAAAGGCGATTTTCAGTTTGCACCAGTTAGTTTTCATCTGTTTCAATTATAATCGTTCTGTAGTGGTGTTGCTGTTTGCATAAATAAGCAAACTCACAATCATCCCCTTAACTGCTTGTGTGTACGAAGTCTCTAAAGACACATAAACATAAATTTCGGAAAGCAACAAAAATTTTTACTTGCTTAACTTGCCTCCTTGTACTTCAACCTGTTTCATTTCACAACAAACAGTTTCCATTCGCTTTTATTGAAGAAGTCTGTTTAATTCCAAATAAATCCAATGCAATCAGAACGCTACTTTTATTAAATAAATACTTGTCATCCGGTGGTTAATATTTGAAGTACACAAACATACGTGAATAGTAGTGTGACAGGAATTTGATTGTTAAATACGATTGTCGTTGAGCAAAAGTTTATCTCTGCTCAAGTAGTGGGGTTTATTTAGTGTAGTTTTCCAAGAAGATCTTGATTTAGTGATCTCATATTCTTCGAGTGTATGAGTCTATTTCTTTAACCTTTATTATTCAGCATAATTTCTGTGTGAAAACTACACTCTACATTACAAACGAAATAGCAGGATTATCAAACATACTTTTTTATTAAACGCAGAGACATGTTTGTCAAGGTAAAAATTACGCAAAAAAGCAATCAAAAGTTGAGCACTTCGGTAATTTCTCATTCTCGTGGTTTTTGTGCTTACAAATATAACAGTCACTCATGCGATTAATATAAGATACAAACCGAACAAGTTACAGGCTTATGCTCACTATGCATTGAACAATAATCGTCAGAAAATGGGAGAAAACGTTAATTTCTCAGTGTCTATGACATTTCAGATGACATTGAGACTTTTTTCGGATATCTCCGTGTGACTAGATAAAAGTAAAATCAAAAAATAAATTGTGTTTATAAATGGAAGTTTGTTGCCGTGCTTATTCGTACGAGGGGCCCGGACCTCATGTTTCTTCAAGGCTGTTGAAATCTATTAACAACAGAAATTATCATGACGTGAAATTATCAAGCTACCCGCGCTACTGAGTCTAAAAACCTGCCATGAGTATTTTTCGGGTCTTCGTTGAGTTTCTTACTTCAAGCATGCAAAATCGTTCTTTTGTGATTATCACTTGTGACGTCATCAGCAACAAACTTCTCCCAAATTTGAAAAACGCTGCCTCGGTATTTCCAATCAGTAAATATGCTGAGTATCTTTCAGATGTTACCCTAATGATGGAGGAATATGGAAATTGCTTTGGACGGTAGCACCTCCGAAAATGGGTCTTTCGACATCGGCCGTCAAAGCCCTGGTTTTTCCGAAATACCACGGAACGACGTTGTCAAAGCAAGCTGAACCGGATGAAGAGGTAGTTGCACGATCGCTTCGTGAGACAGAGTCTTCGTCACGTGCGAAGTAGTTTGTTTGTAGAGTCAAGCGTTCTTTTTCAACTATAGAATTGGGACTTGTTTACTCTGTGTATTTTTTTTCATTCTGTCGTTGCTTGTGTTTCATCTGCTGTCGTTTTTCACTTAATCTGGTTGTTTGAAAACACGAAGTAAATTGTTATGCAGCGAAGTTCATGTTTGCAATTCATGGCGGCGGATGTTTTTATCTCTCTTTAATAACAAGATACGTTTTACTCATTTCAATTCAGAGTTGGGACGGTGACGACGGTCTGTCTGACATAGAAGTCGAACTCGAACAAAAACCGGTGTTCAACCAGAGAACGTTGCTGCGAAGACACAAATCAACCGAGGTCAGTATTCCAGCTACTTTAGCACGATCCACGTAACTGTTCTTTCGGAATGCTCAACACCTGCAAAATTATTTAAGTTTTCATTTTTTGTCTTGTTTAGGATTTGCCATGGATGCAGAGAAAAAGTCGTAAAGTCTCGCGAAGTCAATCGATGCCCAACATTCGGTTCCAATCTGTTGATCGTAGAGATTCAAAGAACTTGGTCAGTTAGTGCTAAACGTGCCAACCTTTTGCTTTTCGCAGTGCATATCACAAGGATAGGGATTTTCAATTTTCAACAAGTCTTTTTTCGAGCTATATTCACGAATCGGTGAAACATAGTTTTTTTTTAAATCAGGTTTGTTCAGCTCACATTTGCTGCCGCACTGAGTTTTTCTCTGATTTTTTTTTCTCCGGAATAGTTGAAGTTTGCGCAAAAAGTCTAAACCCAACATATAATAACTCCCGGCGACTTCCCTCACCACACGAAGTTCGGCAAAATACATTTGAGTTTTTTGTTTTCTGAAAAAGTCTGCAGTCATTGGTTGTAACCCTTCTATGGTGCTACAAGCGGGCCATCCCCGATTTGAGCTCGTGTGTGTTCAAACGAAACAATGTAAATATTTTGCAGTACCGTAAAGTTAAGTTGCAATTGCGCTGATCAGGCCGCCAAGCATGTGCGTTGATTTAAGTAAATACGCAACAAACGCCACTTTCACGTCTTCGCGCAAAGTTTTTTTTCAGTAAAAATTCATTTGTTGAAAATTATTTTTTAGTAGATTTTTTAAATTAAGTTTTTTTAGAATAAAATTTTACAAAAGAAATCATGTACTATAGACTGTTTTAACAAAAACAACTACTTGAATAATGGATGCCGATAAGACACAAGATGTGAAAAACTATGGCGGCCTGCATAAGTTACCATCCACCTGACGCTTTCTACAGCAAGGTTTTCGGCTTCTTATAAATTTTTATTGTTTTCTTTCTAACATACGCCGTGAAAAAGCTGTTTGACGTATCGTACATCCGCAGGTAAAAACTGATTATCTGACCGGCTTGGCTGAGGTGAGATATCAAAAGGAGTTGGTTTATCGGCAACATATGCGCGAACAGGAAGCCCTACAAGACAACGACACTCTTAGAGTTCCTGAGGAAACTGAGCCTACCGAGCGAGAGGTATTGAGGAAGGGGTTGCAAACCTGTAGAGCGGAGTATTGAGCGAAACGACCCAGACTTGCTCTCAAACTATTCACTGCAATAACAGATAAATTTCGCGCTTGCCGGGTGCAATTTCAAGTCAGTAGTGGAAGCATTAAAGTTTGTCATTTTCATGTGAGTTAAACTTGCGTTCGACTATCAACAGGACACGCCCTTGCAATCACTTATCGCCATGAAACTGCCCTGTTGCGTTATGGCAACGTTTTAGGCCACACCTGCTGGGAACGTTCGTTTTGTAAGAATGGCCTATGTATGCTAATTGCAGTATTGAGTTCAAAGACGACGATTTTCATTTAATTAGCAATTCACTTCAACTGCGGTCCCCAGTCGATAACAAAAAAGACATCGAGCTTCAGAGCAGTTTGCGATCAGTTTATTTGTTGTTTCAAAGTAAATTCTTCTAACTGTGAAATGCTCGTGCGAGTTGCGTGATGACATTGGCTTAAACAATTTTGTTATAAGTCGTATGGAATATGTAACTTGAAAGACGTTATTTAAACATTGGCTTCAGTGGTTGTCAAAGATTTTCAAAACATTTCGGATACGTTTCTTGCAACGTTCCACTTCAGCTGCAACATTTTTCCCGTCTGATTTGTTCAATTGCTGACACTCGCTGTTTCGACTTCTGGCGTTTATCAACTTTCCTTTGACTAGGATGGAGTAAAGACCAGTGATCGAACCCAAGCTCAGACTCATCCGACCAGCTCAGGGTTAGATGCCAGAGACACATCTTCCTTCACAAACGCTGCGCAGGTTCGCGAGGCTGGACGCTCGTACATGAAGTTCTCGCGGAAGAAATCGGTGAGGTTTGCGAAGTTTATGTTTTGCTTTTTTCTTGTAGTGAAGCTTCGTTTCTTTTTGTTGACCTTGTTTGTTTACTTGATTTCAGAGGCAGAGAAAGTCGAAGAGGTACCTGCAAGGCATCCGAAAGCTTTTGTCCTCGTATCAGCCGATGTCGCTATGCAGGTCGATGTCGGTGGATTCATTTCGTACTTTTGAACGAAATCGAAACCTGAAAAACCGTGAATTTCGTTCGGGAACCCTTCCTAAGAAGATCCGGCGATCCACGAGGTAACAGTTGACTGCGCGAGGTATAATTTTTCTAGTTTGAAACGAACACTTTGTGTGTTTGTTCTCGCGCCTCAGACACGGCAAACGCTCAGCTGATATCTTTTCAAATATATATAGAAAAGCAAAAACTAGTTGACAAATCTACCTCTTTTGGTATAGCTGTTCCCACCAACGGTCCGGAATTAACCAATACGAGCAGCTCTTGAGAAAGTAGATGTGTGCTGTAAGGCTGTAGGAGGCGAACTGAACATAAACATCCTCAATATCGATCTTACTCCATCATGAAAGGTTATTTCGCCCACCTGCGCCTGCATACATTCACACATCTACATGTAACTATAAGCAAAATGCGTTACGTACGCGGCAATAACACTTTATTCTCTGTTTCATGGGGTAACTTTGTAAGCAGTCTGGACAAAATCAACCAAAGGACCATCTACAGCCCACCGGCCATACTAACGCGTTGATTGTGAATTTTTAATCATTGCTTCATGTTCATCGTTTCGCGTCCAAATTAGTAAAATTGTCAAACACTGGACACAAGTTTCAAAGCTGTGCCGGATCCCAGTGATGTTATTTCGTCACAGCTGTGAAGCATGTTGCCATCAGTATTTTTCAGCAGACTTAATAGAGTTTGTCTGGTGTAGTTTTAGTGCTTTGATAGATTTTCATTGCATGTGTCAAGATAAACGTGTCCCCGTCAACCAGCAGCTCGTTTCACTTGCTTTTGCAATTTCTTTCTTTCAAAAACAACTTCCGTTCTTTCTTGTTGCGCATGGGTGGACAAGAAGTGACGTAGCTGTTAGACTAAAGGGTAGCTTACACTGAGCAAGCCGACCTAATTTGATGTCAAAGATGACGTCGAAAAATATGAGGACTTAGCTGTTTTTTGTTCTTTTTCAGCGTTCCTAGAGTTATGGACTTTAACTGGTTTGTTTCTCATCATCAAGCTTATCCAGAAAAGATAGATGATCTTCGTGAGTGGGTCCGTGACATATGGAACACGTGGTTCGACGAGGTGACAGAATTGCCGTTCGTTCGTTGTCTCTTTACCCAAGTTTACTTCGTGCAAGGGTTGCATGCGCACACACCCTGCGCTTATATCCGTCACGTGCCGTAAGAAACACGATTTTCTTGCAAATTGTAGTCAGCTTCCAGCTGTGAAAGGCATGAAATTTCAGTTCAGCCTTTTCAGCAACAGTCAGCAAAGTTCGTTGTCATCTTTCGCAATCTTTTCTTGCGCTTAGGTGTTTCCCCCAACACCGGACGAGGAAAGTCTCGATTCAGATGAAGATATTGTAATCTCGGACGGTGAAGATGCAGTGACGACACAGCAGGAGCCTGGTCGGTCGAGGTCGGACATCAGAAAAATACCCATTCCTGACATCATCCAATCTTCCGCGTACGTGGCAAACGCAGTTGGTGAAGGTCAGCAAAGTTGTACATATTTTACAGTTTACTTTCACGTGCACACCCGCTGCCTGAAGGTCTTTCGTTGCTAACGCGCCCTGTTCAACGGCAACTTTCTCCAAGTTCTCTCGCCACTGCGTATACTATTCATGATGAGAAGGAAGTCAGTTCGTCAGGTGTTGTTATCATTTTCTTTCGACCTGCAACCAAACTTCACACAATTCCTTCACTTGCTCTGACTTGCGCCCGACGGGAACAAGCGAACGTTCGTCGCGCTGTTGCTAAGGTAGCGGCACAGACAAGGAAGAGATATTATGCATCGTCGATTGCGCGACCGATCGTAGCGACTAGTGTTCCAAGTACCAACAGCACCGCATCGCTTTCGAACTTCCCTAACCGCTTACTTCGATTTCTGATTTTTGTTAGAGATAAGTCATTGTATAATTGCCGAACGTCCTGTTCAGTTTGTAAATTCGTCATGTGACAGTTAACAATTTAGACCTGGATACCAAAACTAGCCGTCTATAGCTTTTATTTCGAATTAAAAAAACAAACGAGTGTATGAACGTCACTTGCATACCCAAAGTATTCAGAAATTGTTTTCTGTTTTCTTCATATTCTAAACCACTTGTTTTTTTACTGCTCGTATTCTAAAAATGTTGACCTTCTTTGTGTTTTTGAGAAATTTTTGCGAATTAAACACATAAGGCAGCTTTTTCCAAAATGAGTATGAATAATCTGCACATCTTTTAACCAAGGTTCAGAAGATGACATTATTTGAAACTTCTGTATGGCTGTTTCATCGTGTGTGTTTGTTCGTAGTTTGATGCTGTTCAAAGTCAAAGCACCGAAAACACTCACCACGCCCAAAAACACTGTTGTTGCTGCATATACCACCAGCAAGAAGAAGCTTAACATTTTTTTCGAAAAATTCCAAACCCTCATATATGAATTTTGGGGTAAACTAAGCCCTTATTTTTGAATCTTGGCTCATCAGTTCAGTTTCATTATACCCTACTCGCTTTTGTACTCCATTGCATTGTCACGAGTGTCAGAGGCTCCTACCTCTGCATGCATACACCGTGGCTGCAGCTGCTCGTAGTAAATGCTGCACTGCTGGTGGCGAATCACAGTCTTCGATATGACCCGACGGGGAATCGAACTTCGGCTAACACTTTCAGTGGCGTGTGTCCAAAGTGCGGTAACACCTAGATGGCTAAATAGACCTGAAACCTTGGTTCATTTCAGATTTAATTGGTTGAATTCAGCAGTAGTTTTGAAACTTTGAGCTTTCAAACTCCTTCCTTAGTAGCCAAAGCGAACATCTATTTGTGCATCGTTTTGAACTATTGTGTCGTGCCATCAGCTTACAAAAATTTTCTTCGCTATCCCCTCACTTACAGAACGTGCCAAACCAAGCGCTGTTGCAGTTTTTCCCATTGTTGAGTAGATTATTTGCACGTGTGAAGGAGAATCGAAGAACCGCAAAAAATCGTCGCCCCAAATCTTTCAAAACTTGTTCCTAGAAATATTTTGCCGAGAGGCACGAGCTGCTGAATAAATCAGTTTTTATTTCGATGGGCTCACGTGTGTCAGGTTGTGGTGTGCAAACTGCTTATAACTTTTCTCGGGTGTGTGTGCACATACCGTCATACAAAGTTACCGAACTTGAACAAATCGTGTGTTTTTTTTGTTTTTGTTCCAGATGGCGCTAACGAGGAAGACATGCGAAAAAAAGTCAGAACGCTGTCCGTCGATCTCATGGATCTCTCTGAAAAAGATTCCGCTACTAAAGCTTTTCATTTGGCTCGTCGTGGTACGCTGTTTCGAAAACTTGGCAACATTAAGTAAGTTAACGTGCAACAAGCAAGTCGTTTATTGATCACTGTATGCGAGGCTCACCTTTCTTCCATACCAACCAGGCAAGCGCACGAGGACCTCAACACAGCCATTGAACTCGAACCACGGCTCGCCGGGGCTTACTGGCAACGTCATCTGATACATTTGCTGAAAAATCAACAGCACGATGCTTTGGACGATTTGAACGCGGTGATTAAAATCAACAGGTTTGACAAGGACAGTTACAGGTGGGTGGAGTTAGCAAAACCTGCTGCTGTAGCTTTAGAGTTCTTTTTCAGGTCCGTTGTGGATCGTTGTGTCAATTTTACAGCTTCTTTCTCCGACGATACTTAAAAAAACGCTTGTATTGTATTGTCTGCAAAAGCTTGCTTTATGTTCGATAGCAGAACTTCAGCTTTGCAGGACGTCTGAGGTGTTTTATTTCTATGACAAGATGTATTCCACGTTTGTGAATGGGACAATTGCATTGTATTAGAGCTGCCTTACAAGAACCTTATCTGACCTGAGCGCTTTCAGACATCCGATCATTTTTTTGGATTTTGTTAACACTGGTACGTTGCAACAGCCACGCACATGACTGACGATGCGGTTGCGAAGATTGAGCCGCGCAATGGATCTGTTTCTTGGGGAGTGTGGTGCGTGTTAGTCAAGCGGCCTTATTCCCGTGCAGGTCACGAGGAGACATCTTCGCGTCGTTGGGCGATTACACGATGGCCATCGTCAACTACAGCCAAACCATCAAGCTCAATCCGGATGACGAGAAGACTTATTTCCAAAGAGCATCCATATTCGAAAAGACAGGTATGTTGTATTTTGATGCATCAAGCTTCGACAACGGCCTGTGAATAAAAACGGGAATTCGGTTACCTCGGAAACGACCCAAACAAGCAATAATTTCTGCAATTTGTAGTTGAGCAGTAGCAAATTTCGAAGAAACCGATTTTCTAATTGCAGTATTTTTGAAAAGGCGCTGACGAAAGACAAAACAAAGAATGGCAGCTTGCGGTGGCGAGTGAACGTCGATTTCTTGTGCGAACTGACATTGTTCCTATCGTTCTTGTTCTAGGCGACCTGCTGCTGGCCATGGAAGACTACTCTGCTGTTGTGCGAATTAATCCGGCTCGAACCGACGCTCTGGAGAAGAGAGCTATTTATCATTTCGGGAGGCGGTCGTGGCACGTGGCGGTGTTGGAGTTCACCACCCTCATTCAGAAAGAACCGCTGAACGCCAGAGCAAGGTTAGCAGAATTGTTTAAAGTGCTCATCACAGCTGATGGATCGATCGGATATCCGTTACAAAAGTGCATCAGCGTCGATGGGAGGTCGTTCTCCGACGACCGCCTCGCTTTGTCAGGGTCCTGCATTCCGAACTGAAGCATGCCACGTCAAATTCTCACTGCAGACCTGGGGGACTGAAACCTCGTGCAAAGAATATACTTCCTGACAACTGGTGTTTCTCCTGGACCTTAAAGATGCAGAATGGCATTGGCTCCAGAATTTAAATGTCCGTTTTTTTCAGTGTTCTTTAAGACAAGTTGGTTGATTCGATAGCAGCATCAGAACCGAACGCTCATGAGTACTTCGCATTAAAGCTATCGTTTTGTAAACAGTTCCATGCAACGGAGCTTCGCTGATAAGAAAGATTGCACGTGAACCTCCACCCCATCCAGATGACATCGAAGATGTGTCTCTGCCAGGCTGCTCAGTTTTGAATGCGTATTTGTGTTTTTATGGCCTGAGTGTCAAACTTTGTAAAATAAACTTGAACAGCGAAGTAGTTCGAAGTCGAGAATTGCAGCATGGAAAAAATATCAATTGTTTGTGTTGGAGTTTGTGCAGTTGACTGTCGTTGTTTTAGGTTATTTTGTCTTCTGAAGTTTTTGTGCGATATATTTGACTGCTGTGGATGACCTGGCTCTCGCTATGCAGAACATACCGGGGTAGAGCATACGCCGAGGTCGGGCAGTACGAGAGCGCGTTGACGGACCTGTCAGCTGCTATCCACCTGGACCCCAAAAATGCCGAAGCCTTTTACTATCGCGGCGCTCTTCTTCGCACTGCAGCTCCCAAGAAAGCTTTGCAAGATCTTAGCATTTCGATGATGCTGGATGATTCCGAAAAGAACGTTTTAGTGAGTAGTGACGCTTGTTGTGTTCGGCTTTGGAAGCATTTTCCAGATTGACAATGCTTTTCTTGTAAGTTTTTCTCACACGAAACCATTTGTTAAATGCGTTTCACCCTTGTCCGCCGGAATAATTTGCGGACTTTGCTGGTCAGGATTTCGCAATGAGAGAATCACTCGAGCTCGAATTTATAGGAATGAAAATTTCCTGGCCGAATTTTGAAACTTTTTAGAACTCCGGTCGATAAATTGTGAAACACGTAAAGCTATATGCACACGGGATGCTTCTAGTGCGGTGCGTCTGTTGTGTCTGCGACTGGTGCGGTGAGTTCAATGCGCCGTTGTTTGCACACGTATGCGCATGAAGCGGTGCGTTCGTTGCGCACGGCCTGGGCTGAACGAATGGTTTAGACCCGAAAGTCGGCGATGACGTTGGTGTGCTGCAGTGCAAGACTGTGTTTTACTTAAGTTCTGACATCACAAGTGACATATTTTCAGGGTGTTACTAATTTTGTACACCATACTGTTGAACAAAGTTACACAAGACTTGTGGCGGTACACTGCACAAACCTTGAAAGGACTGGTTACGTGCATTCAAAATAAACGCAAATTGCCAAATTTAACTTTGTACAATGCCTCACAAATTATTAAAAAAGTAGTGCTGTCCACATTTCAGACGAACAAAGTATTGCACTACATACAATTTGCATGATTTGTTGCTACATGGATTGAATGAGGTTTTTGTAGGCCTACTTCCATAGTCATGACGGCTTTGCTGTAAAAACCCTTTGTTCTTTTCTCGAGGGGCTAAGTATCAAAAAATTAAAGCAGCATGGACAATAGGTACAAATAATGTCACACACAATCCCATAACAAAATCACTAGCAGGGGAATAAACAACAATGGCCTTTAATTGGCTTTTGTAAGACAGCAAAACATCATCACTTTACAAAATGTGTGATGTTTGCAAAATGTTATCCTTGATTTTATCATTCTTGTACTCCATAACTGCTTTATGTGACAGTGGTTTTGCCTGAACAAGATTCATCAACTGTTCATTGACAGTTACACAACTTACTTTCAATTACAGTTTCAAGTAGCCTACTGCAAAAAATACACTCATTTAGCATGTCCTTCCCAGCAGCTAGAATGGCCTACAGTAGATGGTAGATTATGTCGCACAAATCACGACTTACTTGCGACAAAAACTTCAACCAACAGTAGCTGATCAGGTAGCCTGGGTCATTTCGCCCTAAACAGTACAGCAGTTTAGTAGTCGACCCCATTGGGCCTACTGAAAACTAGATTGATCTTTCGTAAATCCAGTGTGTTTCAGCTATCCACAAACTATTAGCAATTGTTCTGTGGTCGTTCTGCATCCTTTTCTTTGCCTCAGTACAAAACACTTAAACAATGTCTACGAGTACATCACATCACCGCTCTTTTCCGAACCCTGGGCAGTGGGTCTGATGCGTCAATATAAAAACAGGTTCTACTCGAACGCAGACCATCCATACCAGACGCATCAGGAAAGGACGTGACGTCACGAAATCAGACGCATGCGCCCTAAAAACGCAGAGGACGCATGCCGTGTGCATATAGCTTAAAGCGTAAGTTGTATTAAAGTGTCAAATATTGCGGTTTTAATGCTAGACTATGTAAACAATGGCTTATTGGGTGAAACCAAAATATCTCCCGGGTAGAGGGTGCGAAACGAGTGGGTAATTTTCTGTCGAACTTTGGACTGAAGTGCTTCAAGCTGTGTTATCGTGCTGCAGCGATAGTGCATTTCATCAAAAGGTCAAGTGTCTGCCTCTTTGCTGCGAAAACTTGATTTTCTCTTGACAAAGAAACACTGAAGCACTGACGTGGAATCTCGCAGTTAGGCCTTTGTGATTTACCAGCGCAAGCATTCTCTGTGCCAGCAGCACTACAGACAACCAGAATATAAAAGCCATATTTGTCTTTGCGACCGAGATTAACTTTGGCGCGACATACGTTTCCACGTATTTTTCTATTTTGGAAAAACTGGTCTTGTTGCTGCAGAATGTGCAAAGTAGCAACGCTTTAAATGGATTTACACTTTCTGCAGTTGACCATCGATTGCTTGCATTGTTTATTTCGAGCAGTGAACAGAAATTTTATCCTTTAAGTCCAAAACGTGAGCTCTCTCACTCCCCGTTGGTTATTCGACATTTACCGCCGCACAGCGGGTGTTTCACTCCAAGAACACGCACAGACATATCAGTTTCTAGAAGTATTATGTATGGATTTTCCAAGAGTCTTTGCAAACCTGCCACTCTCTCGCAGGCAGTCTTGCATCGCGGGATCTTGTACAGCGAAATGGGCAAATACCTGGACGCTCTGTCCGATTTTGAGCAAGCGCTCAGATTTGATCACACCTTGGCTTGCGCGCATGTCAACATCGGACTCATTCACTTGCAAGTGAGTCGAATTTGATTTTATCATTTTTCGTTCGTGTCGTTGCTGATCGCCGCTAGCAACAGGCATGGACGAGCGATTCGCACGCTTGGTGCCGTTGTTTTTTAAAGTTGTGCTGCCGCATAAGATTGTCGAACGTCGTGCGATGACGAGACGCTGCTCACCTTATTTTCACTTATCGACCTCCTAAACGAAGCATCTTCTTTTCCACGTCGTTTTGACAGTGTCCACCAGCCACACGTATTCGCCAGTTAGTAAACTGCCGCTTGACATGCATAGTATACTTATGTTTTTCGCTAAACTTAACCTTACACGCTGGAGGATAACTTTGTTTGGTTTGTTTTGCTGAAGTTCATAAGTGTGTGAGCCAGTGATCCTTCCAGTCCAATAATAGAACATAATAATTACCACAAATTGGTAGTTGATTTTGGGATCAGTAACAGGATACAGATTACAACACAAAACATTTGACTGCTCGACAGAGCATTTTGTAGTTATCGAAAACTAGGCAATCAATCAAGATGAAAGTTAAACTGTCTTTTTTTACATTCAATTGTTTAATCCGGTGTAGTGAAACAGGCTGAAGTGACATATTAAAAAAACAACAGTTACAATGATTTGAAAATGTTATACTTACTTACCTACCCGTCAAACTTGGTTCTGTGCTTAAACAAGAAATATGACGCTGCCGAGGTGCCAGTGTATGATGTTACCCTGACTTGTTTCAGGTGACGGGAAACTTTTGGGAAGCTGTTCGTCGTTTTTCAATGGCAATCAAAGGAGATCCTACTTATTTGAGGTAGAAAAACCTTGCTTATTCCTAATCGCTACGCCGTTATCCCGCATCTACAAGAACTAATCTGGTTGCAGGTCTTACGTGTGCAGAGCTGATGCGTTGGCACGCAGCCAAGATTACAAGTCAGCTCTGCGCGACATCACTCGAGCCATTCATCTTTACCCGGCTGAAAGGGATCTCTATCTCAGACGAGGAAAGCTGCTGCTGCAACTGAAGGAACTCAACCTCGCAGGGTTCTGTGTTCGGCACATCGCCACCCTTGACAAGGTTTGCAAGTGAACCGGCTTGTTCAAAGTACAAATGCTCCCGCGCAACTGACTTTCAAATATGTCCACAGCAGTGGCGATGCTCCGACCATCACATTGATATCTTTGTTGCAGAGCCTCGCTGCCACGTCGGCGACGCAGCAGGCAGTTGTGCAATCGTTCCTTGGCAACCACTCGGCTGCTGTTGACAGTCTAAGCGCCGCCTGCCGAACAAAACCCGTTCCTTATATGTACGTGCTTCTTTCCAAAGCATTGATGAAGGCACAGCGGTTCGAGGTAATTTTGAATTGCAACAATTTCTTCTACTGTTTTCAAATTTTGTGTTTTCTACATAGGTGATCGGCTGATCGCGGATTATGTCTATGGTAATGAGACTTGCAAATAGACGACAAATTCCTTATTCTTTATTAAAGATATTTTCATCTGAAAACCCTTTTTCGATGAAAATTTTGTTTTGCGATGGTGGTCAGGTTAAATAAAAAATCCAGCTCGAATAGCATGTGACGACTGACAACAGAAAGTGAAACCGTTTTTACCCAAACAACTTTTTTTATTTGGAGAATCACCACACCTGCAAAATTTGAGGCGATCACATAATTACGTGTATTGTTATAAGATTTCGAGTTCAGTGCTTCCCAACCTTTTTCTGACCGTCACACCCTTGCCAATGGCCGAATCCAGCGGTGTTTTTTGGTGTCCCTGCAGCCCAGTTGGAAACCACTTTATTAGAATTTTGTCCGTTCATTACATTTTTATGTCGAAAAACATGCGAAGTATGTCTTCTTCCATTTGCCTCAAAAAGCTCTTTTGCTGTTTCAACAAAATTTTCTATTTCAAATGAATTGACGTTCACTCATTCGTAAAACGTTCGGTTGTTGTTCGAAATCCACCTGTCACCGTTAATTGTCTTCGCTGTTTACCCTGCAAAGCGCCGGAAGTCTGCGTCCTCCCAATCTTCCTTCAAAGTCTCGTTGTGAACGTAGCGTAGAAAATCGAACTGCGAGTTTAGAAAATTTTATCAAAAGCGCGTCACGTTACATCGCAATGTTCCTAGTTGAAACATATCCTCGCGATACTTCGGAATAGATGTGGAACACGTGAAAAACATAATCTGAGAAATGTTTCTCCTGAAGTTGCCATAGCGACCCGCGTGTGGCTTGGTTTGTGCAGGAAGCAGTCACAAACCTCAAAAACGCTCTGGAATTATCTGCGTTGTTCGCTTACGGACATACGATGATAAAAAACCGCGAAGCTCCTCGCGAAACGGCGCAGACTCACTTTTTGCTTGGCCAGTGCTACAATGAGATGAAAGACCACAAGCGAGCTCTTGCCTCTTACAACGAAGCGCTAAAGGTGAGTTTGGCTGCTTTGTGTCAAAGCTATAGAAGCTTCTTTTTGGATCAAAGATCCGGAAGTGATGGTAGTTCTTAAGTTTAACTCACCTCTTACAGTGAAACAATTGCCATACCACCTGTCCTGCCCGCGAACCAGGTTGTAGCTTGTTTTTTCGTCGATAAAGATAAATGAACTGCCACATCTTATAGTAAGGACACTATAAAGAACTTACTCGTACGAGAAACATGTAATCTGCGGATTCTTTGTCACTGTTTCTTCAGCGGCAAGAGGAAATTTTACGAATGTTGCTGATAAATTGAACAATTAATTAAATGTTTTTCTACTGTTTTGAAATGCCTTCATGTTCCAAATGTCAGTACTTTGCTGGAGCCACGCGCATGTGGCGATTCTAGTTGGATGAGATTTTTGTAGTGACGTTTCAACATACGCGAATGTTAATTGCCACCTCTTTTCCATTTTACTTGTGTCCCTGCTTCACATGGAAAGCTTCACGTGCTTCCTGGTCGATTTCCCGCCCTCATCGAAATTCATTGCAACTTTTAGGTCAACAGTCAGTATGCAGAAGCGTATTACCACCGCGGGCTTTGCCGTTTGAAGCTCGACCAACCCAAAGGAGTGCAAGATTTGAACAGAGCACTGGCACTCCAACCCACCTTGTTCGAAGCTTTTCTCAGCAGAGCTGCGTTTTACAGCACGAAAAAGAGATACAGCAAAGTGAGTTGCGATTTGTCCGAAAAACTTCTTTTTCATTTTTCAGTCACCTGTGGCTGGCAACAATCTTTTTTTTTATCAACAGGCGATCTTAAATTGCAACGAGGCGTTGCGTTTAAGACCTCAAAGCGTTCGCGCTCTTCTCTGTCGTGGTGCTTTGAAGTATCACATATCTGCATACCACCACGCCATCAACGACCTCACTCAAGCAATATCCTTGGACAAGCAATGTGCGTTGGCGTTCTACAATCGAGCTGTTTGTTTGCATAAGATGAAGAAGCACCAAGCAGCACTCAAGGTAATTCTTGTACTATGGTAAAAAGCGTCAAAGTAAGTTCATGAAAAAATCATTTAGTTTAGTGCAGGCTGCAGGGGTCTCAAACACGTTGCCCATGTGGCCCGCGATTCTTTTGGGGAAATCTCAAATGATATTCAAGTTGTTTAGTTTACTTGTCGGTATTTTGAAAGCGCTTGACCAGCGAGTGAACACGTTCCTTTTAAACCAGTGGTTCCCAAAGTATGGGTCGCGACCCAAACATGGGTCGCGAAGGGTCGAAAAATGGGTCGCGCCAAGGTGATTGAAATCTGTCAAAACGAACTTTTTTCTTTTCATTTTTCAAGTTCTTTCAATTCCGTCATAGACTGAATTGTTGCATCATACGCATTTCCTTTGGCTTCGTCTTATTAAAACCTGATCATTGCATCAAAAGTGGTTTTCCGAAAGTTTTGATGGCAGCGCAGCTACTAGCCAACTACCTAAGACTAAGTTAAGATTCGTTGATTACGGAAATATTTTGGAGCTCAATAGTTCAGTAAATAGGTCAGTAGAGTACCATGGTTGATAGAAAGGGTTGATAGTATGAAAGTTTAGCTATGTAGTAGTAGAGTAGTTTGAAACATTTTCTCTTCTTAAGCACGTAAAATACATTTTTTTCGATGTTTTGGGCTTGGGTCGTGAGATGTTCATTAAACTCGGATTTGGGTCGCGCATAAAAAAGTTGGGGAACCACTGTTTTAAACGAACGCAGAGACGGCTAGAAATGATTTGCTGTTTCTATAAGGTTCAGGTACCGCCATTGTTGCGTCTGCGTCACGATGCGGTCTTCGAGTTACTTTATAAGTCCTCATTTGGCCCCTGGAGCCATTTGAGTTTGAGACCTTGGTTTTGTGTAAATGGTCAGCAGCTGTCATGTTTGGACGCATGTTGGGATCGTGTAGGGGGGAGCCAGATAAAATGTCAACGCTGCACTGTGTATTGCGATAGGTGAGAAGCTAGGAATAAGATCATTTGCTGAAAAGGACGCGCAGTGGTTGTTTGGCTGGCACAGGTTCTGCAGACCTTCCCGCTGCCACTGTAAACTAGCGACCACCCTTTGCCTTCAAATGTCTTTCGTTCATGCGCCTTAAAACTCGGGAAGTTCACTACGACTTGCACTTGCGCAAATCAACGAAGCTTATACCAAGGCTGCGGAGCCCAGAGCCCCGGGGCCGGTCATTTTCGGTGGAGCCGGAGCTGTTTTTAAAATTTAGCTGGATCCGGAGCTGGTAGTTAATTTAGCAGCTCCGGCTCCGGACCCTTTCTGAGATGCATTATCCAACACTATTTGCTAAGCGCGCTGAAAAACAAGGCTCTCTGAGCAGGCTCACGCTTTACAGCACCTTACTATCCTCAATTATGAATTATGACTAAACAATAGCGCTCAGTGATGTATACAACTAGCTAGTCGACACGCTTGACCGCATGGCGATCGCACTTGGGAATTGCACCGAGATTGTTTACATAGGTCAGCAGTAACTGACTAGCTGTTAGTCTAAAATAGCCACAATTAAAGCCATTGCCGAACGCCGATAATAATTGGTTAAAGCAGATCCCCTGTGAGTTTTGTAACCGATATTATTGATATCGGTGTGTGTCCAGGATTTTGAATAAACAAGAAAAATGGAGAAGTGCATTCTCCCGGTCTGCAGTCTCCAAACATCGGCTACGCGACACTGTCGCAAAGCGCACTAGGCATTCATGATGATACCGTCTCAAATGGCTTTCAAAGTGAAGTTATTTAAATATTCTGTAACCACCGTAACAAAAAGCTCAAGCGGTTGAGCCTACCAACCAACTCCAAACTTAACTCTTCCGTTGTTTACCGCTGTTTCGTCAAGCAATTACGAGTCTATTCGAACTCCTTTCGTCACGCGAACTTTGTTATTCACTCATTTCTGCCACGCTGCTATTGTGTAGAGCAGTGTAGTGAAACTACTTTTGATCAACAGGCCATATTACAAAAACGTGACAACTCGCGGGCCACTTCTCATAAAATAGCGTATAAAAAACAGATTGACAAGATACAAAAAGGAAAATAGGTGAGTTAAGCCAGCGTGTCATCGAAATTATTACACGATAGCAATAAAAATTTGTTACAAATCAATGCAATGCCTGTGGTCTGACACTATCGTTCCTATATCAACACCAATATGTTAGTGGTAGCAAGTCAGAGAATATTGACAGTGCTTCACCTGACATTCGATTGATGTTTTGGATTTGACTTGCTTCATAGTAGAAAATGTGGCCCACTCTCACACATTTATCATATTTATGTGCTTCTGACAGTGGCGTACGCAGAAAATGTTCACGGGTTTTTTTTCATTCAGTGGTACATGGTGGTCATTTTTATTTAATGTGCACTGTTTGTGACGTCACGATTTGACGCCATATTCATGTTTCCAAACCAACGTTTTGGCGAAGTTGTTGACATAATATGCATATTCGACTACACGCACTTCCCTAAATTTATGTGCCATTGAACAGAATGCAAACTATCAGCGCTCCAGGTTAGGTCGGAGGAAAATGCACTCAACCCTATGACACAGCAATTCATAACTGCAAAAATACCAGGCTGTGCGTTAAAACAGCGGAGTAAAACACATTCATCACTGCGTCAGAGCAATTTACAACTGCAAAATGAGGCTGCGCTGATGTCTTGTCGAATTCGAGCAGTGGAGCACAGAAAGTGTGCGGCTGGACTGCCTGAAGCACAACCCGGTTTGCAAGGTCGAATCTTGCTAAAGTACACAAGAATTGAGAATGCGCATAAAGTACGCAAGTGAACGTTCGATTTTTTGTTATGTATAGAAGCCAGCAAACTTTTACAGTAGTTTTCCTTTTTCTCTTCTGAGACATTATCAAATGCCTGGATGCTTCTATGTTAACAACTGCTGTTTTTGATCTCGTGCAACAGTTTTATCATGCTACAGAAATTGGTAATGCAGCCAATGCGGTCAGCACTTGCGCTGATCAGCCATAGCAGACAAAACAAAGACAATTGTTTCCGATGAAATGAACTATGGCGGAAGACAATCTTAAACATGCGTAGTAGACGAAAGGTCTGCAAAAAGTGGTAAGATGGTTTCTGGATGCAGACGATAACCCAGATTCCCACCAAAACCTAATTATTACTTTTTGGCCCATTTAGAATGTTCCTTCAACTTTGCATGCAAATTCATTCCGTGGTATGTGCATTAAAGTCGACAAATTAACAAACAAAAAGTATGCGAAAACAATTAATCTCCTTTGCGCGGGTAATAAAGTTTTCGTAAAATATCAAGCTCAAGTGGGGGTGATTTAACCCCAACCCCCCTTGCGTACGCCCTTGACTTCCAAACGCCAAGTGCATTTTTATCGCAAAATGTTTCAGTTTGGGAAACCTATTTATGCTGATTATTTTCCAGAAGCTCTCTATGATCTAGCCCAGGGTCTCCAAACTTTTTTGTCAGAGAGCCACTACACAACAGTTCGAGGATTGGACATCTTACGTAATAGGATTATTTCGGGATATGTTGCATTCTACGAAATCAGTGAACTTTTTGTAAATACATTATTTTTTCATTATTGACAAAATGTCTTCGTGAGCCGGATGAAATGTCTAGGCGAGCCGGATTTGGCCCGCGGGCCATAGTTTGGAGACCCTGGTCTAGACTAACGCCGGTAATATCGTACATTATTATTCTTATTAAAAGCTGTTATGCGTGTTCTAATTAAATTATCTACCCTTATATCCATACAACAATCAATAGTGAAAAAGCTTGCGGGCCATAAAAATTCTGCCCGCGCGCCACATGTGGCCTGCGGGCCTGTATTTGGACCACGCTGGTGTAGAGGACGAAGGTAAGTAACACTGTGTTACCGGCAACTGATTGTATCAAAACGTGCAACGCTTCAGAACCAGGTACATAACTGAGGACCAAAAATAAGATTTATCATTCGCGTACTGACAGTTGCCATAGTTCGCTCACGCTGCGAGACAAATTCATTTGGTCGAAATAGGTTCATGTTGGGACTTGTTCTCGTCACGTCAGACTGTGGAATTACTGCCGAGTGTAGTGTGAACAAGTCAGTCAATACCACCGCAGTGCAGATTCGCGCATTTTGTGAGACTAAGTCTTTGTGCAAAAACGCAAAGTGTGACGCTTACGGACTTTTTCGTGGCACAAACAGTCAAAATCGGCGAGCAGAAGATCAGCTGAAATCGGATATTTTTTAAACGAATTTTTACCGACTCCTACTACTGCAGACCAAACTCCTTCCGATTACACAGGCCTAGTAGTGGTAGCAGTATTAGTTCAAAAACGCTTACTTGCTACAAGAAGGACACTAGGAATACCGAAATGGTTAAAGTGCATTAACAAAGCACAGCCGGAGCGGAGCCTGAGCGGAGCCATGTCATAAAAAAACACAGCTCCGGAGCCATGCTTGCGAAAACAGAGAGCTTCGGAGCCAATTAATTTTCACAAGAGCTCCGCAGCCCTGGCTTATACTCGTTGTTGTCGTTCCTTTCTATTTTCGGTCGCGTTCTTCTGGAGCGAAGCATCCTGTGAGAGTGACGCGCAGCTCAGTTTCGATGTCACGCAGGATTACAGCATCGCCGTGGTTCTCACCTCCGGCGACGATACCGATGCGTCCAAGTCTTTGCGTCTGCGTGTGTTCGTGAACAGAGCGCTGCTCTACCTCAACAGCGAACTGCATGACGCCCGGAACGCAGCCTTAGACCTCGAGCAAGCTTCTCTGCTTTCGCCCAATGATACGAGCATTCTTCACACGATGGCACTGTGCTACCACAAGTAAAGTTTTGCTTGAGCTGTAATGGTCGGTTGATAAATCACGTGTGATGTGGAGCATCACTTATTATAGATGTTAATGTAGCGTAAGGGATCTTTCTTAAATGGCTACGAGCAAGCACAAACATTACAGCTGTAAAGAAGGCCTAATTATGACATGCCCTACTATTTCGCGTATTCTTTCTGAATGTAAGAATATATCTTTTGTTGGGAAATTTTGGCTACAAATTTTTTCAGTCCTTGTTCCGAGAGCTCCTGGAATGCACAGCGGAGGTGGAGTGGCGGCTGTTCAAAGCAGCTGCAGCTTCATCTGCTGCTCGGGTATGTGGACGGAAACGACTCGGTGTGGTGAATACTGGAAAAAAAGTAACCCGGTGGTGGAACTAGGAGGTGAAGAATGCTATTTGAGCAAAGCAAGTAGCCTGCAAGGCCTGACCGCAGAACAAAGCCGAATATTCTCTGTATTCGCGGTACGCTGATGCGAATCAGTCCATGAACTGGATTCCAATTACTGGCAAGCAAACAAAGTGTTGTGGCAAACCATCCGGCGTCTTCGCGCCAAAACATTCATACTTTAGGATCCATCAAAAACCAAATTGGTGTCTTACTCAGCAATGAGAAAGACATCCTTGCCATATGGAGAAAGTATTCCAAAGATCTTCTGAACCCAGTAACTATCATTCCATCGGACACAAAAGAGTTACACTTGGTGAAGGAAAATACTATCACTGCAATGGAACTCTTCGTAGCTGGCAAAACACTGAAAGATGAGAAAGCTGCAGAGTGTGATGAAATCCGGTCCTAAATTCTAAAAGCCTTGAACAGAAAAACGAGTTATTTGGCTTGCTCGTGTGTGCCAAGTGGCCTGGTGTTCTGGAAGGGCGCCGAAAGATTGGCAAACTGGGGTCATCATCACTATACATAAAAGGAGGGAATGCACTAACAACCAGGGCATCTTCCTTAGCTTCATTGGAAAGTGTATGCCAAGTGTCTTGAAAAAAGATGCCGTGAAATAATTTAACCAAAGCTGGAGGAATACTAGTGCGATTTTCGTCCGGGCCGTAGCACCACAACCAAATTTTCACTCTCCAGAAAATTTTCGAGTAATCTTGGTAGCATGCCAAATACATTTACGCATGTTATCTAGACCTCGAGAAAGCACTCGACCGGGTTCCTCGTGAAAAACTTTGGGGAGTGTTGCGGGAGTACGGTGTTGACGGACATCAAGTCACTGTGTTCCTGCTCAAAAGTTTGTATCTGTGTCGGCGAAGTTACATCACAACCATTCACCGTAGTTGTTGGACTCAGACAAGGATGTGTCTTGTCACCGCTCCCTTTCATAGTCTATATGAATTGGGTAGGCCGTAACAGCTTAATCGACGAGGTGTCACTGTTAAGACTTGCGAAATCAACCGTTTGCTTGTAGCGGACGATTTGGGGCTGCTTGCACCCTCCGAAAACCGTCTTCAGCATGCACTTGATCGATTTTCCGCTGCGTGCGACCAAGCGGGAATACAATTAGCACTGGAAAGACCAAGGTGTTGTGTCTCTCCAGAAACCCAAGCCAGTGCAAGCTGTAAGTGGCAATACAATGATGCAGGTCGAAAAAGTTCAAATACCTTGGGGTGGTATTCGCAAGTGAATGACGGCAGAACAAGGAGATTGATACACTGATTAGTAATGCAAACGCAGTTCTGCGTGAGCTTTAAAGCTTTGTGGTCACAAAATGGGAGCTTTCAAACACCGCAAAGCTGTCAGTTTTTAAACTGGTCTTTGTTCCGATCCACCAATAGTCATGAATATTAGGTAACGATTGAAAGAATACTATCCGAAGTGCAAGCGGCAAAGATGGGATTTTTGCGGCGAGTTCACGGCGTGGCACTTCGCGACAAAGTGCGCAGCTGTGAAATTTGTAAATCCTTGTAAGTCGAGCCACTTCTCCAAATAGAGTGACCTCAGCTACGATGATTCGGCCTCATGAACAGAATGTCCCATGAAAGATTGATGAGGCAAGTCCTGCTGGCCACGCCCACGAGAAAGCGTCCCAGAGGCGGCCCCCGTTGCGACCTTTCCTAAAATTTGTATTAACTGCGCAGAAAATTTATCACATGCCTCTGCATCAACTATCGAGAAACCACCACATGTAGGCGTAGAATCGCGGACGTGGACGTAGCAACGTACACGTGATGGACGTGATAACTGGGCGCGAAGCAGTGACGTAAAATAAGTATTTAAAAAATGCAGGTTGAAGGACTTGCACGAAGCGGAGGAGGCGTATAACAAATGCATTGGAGCGGATCCTTACTTTCTCGCCGCTTACATCGGTCGGGGCGATACTTACTGCGACGCTGGAAGACTCGCCGAAGCTCGAGCTGAGTATCAGAAAGCTCTGCACCTCGATCCTTCCTGCGTCGAAGCTCGGGTTCATCTTGGCTACAGTTTGCAGGTCAGTAGTCTGTGTGGATTGCGAAACTGCGGATCATTCCCGTCTTCTTTAGCCGACTTAGCTTCTCTGTGTCTAAGCCAGTGTTTCTCAATCTTTTTAACGCGCTGCGGCTCACTACAGAAATCTAAACATTTTCGCTGCACGGTTTTACGCAATTAATACAGTGAATATACTTAAAATATTGGAGGAACGCATGAAAACTCTCGGGGCGCACAGGTTGAAAACACTGACGAAACAGCGTCTGAAGCGCATTACAAAGTACGCACGAAAATCTGCTTTGCTTAAGAGTGTTTGCTTCCTTGTAGGTACAGCCACGTAGTTCTTCGCAAGGTTTAAGAATGGAAGACTTGTTTACTGGCAGTGTTTTTGCATCAACTTCGTCGTTCTTCATTCACAAGTTTCGCTTTCTTACAAGTTGCATTTAACAGTTATTTGTGTGAATTGTTGGTATAAATGCGCGTGATAGCAGTGGACTGCCAAGACGATGTTTTTGCTCATTTTTAACCGCAACAAAAAGTCTCTTTTCATGTATTTACCTGTGGTCGTTTGTCATGAATTGCATAAATGCGAAGTGTTGAGACGTGATGCTCTAGCTGAGTTATTTTTGATTTATACGTCTTAAAAGCACGGCCATATAGAGCAAACTTATTAGGGAAGGCGAAGAATTTCTTCCCAACTTCCAGTGAGTGGCCGAAAATATCCTTTTTGAAAGCTCAATTCCAACGTTTGTCATTGCTTTTTGCAAAAACGCCCAAACAACTATGGGAAAGATCATCAGACTATATCACCAAGGTTTTGAAAAGTTGTTGCCCAAATTCTGCTACGCACTTCTGGTTCTGAAGCGCTGCGATGCGCTCCTCTTGAAAAGCATAAGAAATCAAAAATTTCTAAGTTTAAACATTTTTTGAAACGGCAGACCTCTACAAAGGTTTACCAAATTTTGATTGAATTCCGCCCAATGTTTCACATACTCCGATCTGCCTGAAGTCAATTAGGTACAGCCCACTTTAGTATTGTTATGTTCAGAATTTTTTGATGGGAAGTTGACAGTTAATCGTTCAAATGTTCATCAGCTAACGATGTTGCATCGCAATCGCCCCTTTTCACTTCTTGTGCTTGAAGGCATACAAAATGCACCTACTCCCAAGTTACTGCTGCTTATCAGCAGGAGCAAACAATAAAAGCCTGTTTTTTCGTTTTTGTCATTTCAATTTTCGTTTTTGTGGCAGATGGCCGGGATGCTTCAAATGGCGTGGACTCAGTTCACCTCTGCCCTGAGCCTCAACCCGTCCAGCCAGTCTGCCCTGGAGGGCCGGGCAGTTACTTGTCTGCACGCTGGCGACCTCGACGCCGCAACACGAGACCTGTCGCTTGCTCTGAACTCCGGATCCCCGACCGCTCGAATCTTGACGGCGTATGGTGTCGTGAACCAGTGCAAGAACGACGTCCACACCGCGATGGCGTTTTATAATGTAGGTGTTTTGATTTGTGGTTGATATTTTTTCTGTGCGTCGAATCACTGATGGATCTTTGCATGATTTCTTTTCATTTTTATATTTACGTGTTTGCCTCAGACGCATGATCCATATCATGTTAGTTTGAAAGAACACAAGGGTACAAAAATGCTTGTAGACAACGCTTCACAGGGTAGGAGCTAGTTGGTACGCGATATTGAAGAGGAACGAACACTGAAAGGCAGCAGTAACTAAAAATGGAGGTTTGTAAAAAGCGTCAGACAATTGAAGTGAGCGGATAAAAAAGTTAGATGAAGATCTGCATCGTTTAACAAAGACATACACATTGAACGCTTACTTTCCTTGGGATGTAATGCAAAATTCGATAGGCATTGTTGCAGGCAACTCGGAGACTGCGTGAATCTGCACCACAATTGACAGGCATACATTTGCATGCAATACGCACGAAACAGCGCTTTTTAACTCCAGCAGAGCACTATGCCAAGATGCCTCTGAGTTTCCTTGCTACACAATAAAGTGATTTCAGTTTCCTCTGCGTGTCAGTTGCATCTTTCAGTGAGACATGAAGTAACACGTGGAGATAGTTGACTTGTTTGGCAAACTTAACACGCCATTCAGGGAAACAACTCGTGTAGCAGGCGACACCGATTGTCTTGTTGCAGTCAAAAACAATTTCAAGTTCGCCAGTATAATCGCAACAAATACTCAGGCGATGGAAACCACTGAGGCTGGGGCCAAACACACATGTATCATCAGCAAAGAGTAGGTGATTCACAAATATATTTCCCACAGTGCATCCTGCTCTGGGTGTACTCAGTTGCACTGAAAGCTCATCAAGGTAAACAGCGAATAGATGTGGACTCAAAACTCCCGCTCGTTTTACACCGTTGGTTACGGTGAAGGGATCTGAAGGGCAAGTGCAAACTTTTATAATGGTGTTAAAGCTCAGGATAAGTCGCATGTATTTGGAAAATCACTTGGTCCTCATGCTAAAAAAGAAAGCACTGGAGCGAATAAACTCATCAGTGTTTGGAAAATCTACCATCCGTGTTGAGTTAAAACACTGTTTTATGTCGAAAGATACACATCGACAATGTTCCCTTTAAGTAAATTTTTCACTGAGCAAGTGTTTCTTTTAGTGAGCATGAATATTTTAAGGCTGCGTTAGCAGAGTTCGAAATGGATTACAAACTTTGTGAATTATTGGAGTAAGTATAAAATCTCATTAAAATATGAACGAAGTACACATTTATTTCAATTAGCTTCTTCAAGAGCTATGCGATATGCTCAGAAGCGTTCTCCTTCTGCCCAAAAATATGTTTATTATTTTTTTACTTTTAAACTTGGCATGTTGCAAGTGCGCGAGAACAGGCTTGTAACCAGCTTGGGACACAAAGAGAGGGAAGAGTTTTCTGAGGGGCCCAAATTTTTTAAACTATGTCCAACACATTTTTCTACGGGGGCTTTGCCCTCCTCTAGTTATGGACCTGCGCGAGAATGAGAGTTCACTGCGCAAATGGTCAGGTGGTACTGCGCATCTTAAAGGGAACATTGCACATCGGAGTTATTTGTTAGCTGTGCGAGGATCCTGCGTTTGGAATTTAAAAAATGCGCATATTTAGTTACAACGGAGACATCATTTCAGACCGGGCCAACAAACATCGCTGAAATAAGTGAGGATTTTCAATTTGAAAAAAGCGATGTTTAATTTGTCGTTTTACAGAAAGCCAGAGCTCTGGACCCTCAGTACACTCCTGCTCACTTCAACGCCACAGTGTTGTACATGAAAGACAGAAGATTCGCTGAGGCGAGAGACTGTTTGGAAACTGTTGTCGAACAGAATCCTAACGACAGCGCTGCATATCTTAACAGAGCGATCGCTAATGTCTTCCTCGGCAATTCAAGCGTGAGTAGCAGTTTTCATGACGGAAATTGTGAGGGGCGCGCGAATGTTACCAACGAAGCATTTCTTCTATCAGTACAAAAACTCGAGATTTTGGTACATTCGATTGAGTGACATGATTAGTGTTTCAAGTTTTTCAAATCAAAGGCAAGTTGAATTGTAAAATCCGGTGATTGGCTTACTCATAGCCAATAGCCGTGACTGACAACTAATATAAACTGGAAAAGTTTGCTAACATCGCCTAGAAATGTATTTGCTCCCTGACTCCTACGGAAATATAGTTTGTATTCTTTGATGGATATCTTCCACTCAGGGGCGTAACTACAGGAGGCAATGGGGTCACAATGCCCCTGATGCAGAAAAGTCCCAACAGTGTCGCAAGTACATTCTTCAACACAGTACATTTGCTCCCGAAAGACCTTAGGTTCGAACATGGGGGTGCCATGTAACCTCGTTCGCCCTACTTCCACTCAACACGATTGACCTCTGGCCCTAGGCAAAGATACCTGTAACGTAAGCATATTTTCCGAATGTGAGATTTTCTTGCCAGTAATTTTTTGAGCCGCATTCCAACGAAGTTTTCTGAAACTCAATACAGTAAAAGCTTGTCTGTCAGAAGCCTAAGCTGGCTTATAGCGGAACAACCTTTGTCAGGCCTCGTCTACTGTAAAGGCAAGAGGGGATACATCGTTACGTAGCCACACCTGAAAAGTACACGCCATTCGCAAAACTCCTCAACCAGACTGCATCGTTTTGAGATTCACTGACCTACAGAAGCGTCACCCAAAGTCTTCAATAGGGGCCTTTACGTTTGTGCAGGGGGGCTTGACATGCTAAAAATTGGCGAAAGCTCCACTGATTTATAGTGTTTCATATTGCAATTTGGGGGGCTAAGCCCACTAAATCCCCCCGTGGCGACGGGACTGCTGACCTATCGAAGCTCCACTTTGAAAAGCACAAAACCGTTTAACCTCATTTGCAGGCTGCTTTTCAAGATTTCGATAAAGCGGTCGAACTGGATCCTCGAAATGCACATGTTTATTACAATCGCGGAAACTTGTTTTACATCTTAAAACAGTATCAAGATGCGGAAAAAGACTTTAACACAGGTATGCGTTTTCAGACACGTGCCGTATTTCCAGATGGTCCGTTGAATCGGGTCGGCACAGCTTAGTTTATACCAGTGTTGGTTGGCAAGTAGTACCACCAGATACCTCTACTTACCAGCAATAGCTTATTCGATTTCTGAGCCTGGCTCGCTTCTGCTTACGACGAAAAACAAAGCTTTGGTTCAGTCGCGACGTGGCCGCGATCTTGTCTGTGGCTGTCCAAAACACTGAAATCGTAATTGTTTCTGGGGTAAAAAGCAGAAATGATCCTTGTTCAATGAGAAGCGTTGTGGAAAAGAACTGATGCCATCCCTGTATGCATTTCAGCTCTCGAGATCGATCCCAACGACTACGTTTCACTGAAGCGGCGAGCGGACATCCGCGGGGAACTTGGGCGTAAAGAAGAAGCAGTTACTGACTATCAAGCATCACTGGTTATTCACGAAAAAGCTATGACGCTGCGCAGTCTTGGGCTTGTTGCAGTTCGAGCCTAGATTGAAACCTTCGCGAAGTCTGTCTACACTGTGCTTGTTCGTTAATAAAATTTTTATTTATGGTATGTTTATTGGCATGAAGCAAACGCAGATCCTCATAGCTGCATTAGTAATTACCATCAACAGCAAAAAGCATAAACTAAACATGATCACATGCGTGCGTTGTGTTCTTGCCGTCTGGGTCTGACAATAAGCACCGGTCGTTTGCGCAGCCCAGCAAGCAGCTCTTGCTCCAACATATCGCAATCCAAGCCGTTGTTACACACACGCATACAAAGCAGCAATGCCGACCCGGTTGCTACTCCTGCTTCGCATGTCAAACGAAATCGAGATATATGTTTTCAACGAAAGCATAGAATGAAACAGTCAATCTTCTTTTTCTTGCAACTATTTCCTCAGGTTTCAGCTGCAATAGCATGAAACAGAAATACGATGAAAATAGCATGCATTTATATTATTTAGCTCGCGTTTTCTTCAAAGTCCCGTTGAGATGCCACGAAGCTCACATCCGTTAGACAAGGACAGATCTTTTCGACAACAACGTCGGCGTGTAGCTCCTCAAGTGACGCAGTCGGAGATCGGTTGACTTTCATGACGTACATCCTGCATCACGGCGCAGCGTCAGATGGAGTTGATGATGAGCTGATAAAAAGTGAATGTGACCAATGGTACGATGACGATGATCAAGCAATTACCGGTATAGGCGTAGCCAAGGAGCCACTTACCCCCAATTTTTAAAATATCTAGTCATTTTGTGCTTTGAGATGCGGTATCCCCAAACAAAATACTGTTGCTCGCCTAAAATCAAACATTTTGGCCCCCTCAAATTTTTCCCACAAAAAAATTTTTGGGCTTGCTACGCCACTGTTCACCGGGTAAATGAAATGATAAACAAAAGGCAATTTAAATAATGTCCAGCAACACGTTGCTGAAGCAGAATTGTATCAGGATGAAATCGCGTGGAGGAAATGTCTACGAAATCCTTTTAAGTGTAACAAGATGTTTCTTCTTAATTGACGGGTTCGAAGATTTTTAAGGGTCAACCATGAGGCGATATTAAATACTGTTTTGCAGACCTGCAGTAACATGCGTCAATATTACATCTTACATAAGTACAAGCCGCAACTGGTACGAATTGCAAAGCAACTGTATTTTATAACTTTTTTATTGAACAGATCGCAAAACTCCCAACTGTCTTTTTGCTTTCAACGTTCTTCCCCGCACAGAGCAAGCTACCAACGACTGCACTGCGAAAATATTTCCATTGTTCATTTCATATCCACTCACTCTAGCATGGCACGAGAAAGACATTTGGCGCCAAAAAGACGTTCGATTTAAGTAACATTCACGAATCTTACTCTGCATCCAAGATGAGGTGTAAGATAGGATCATTTTACCTACCCTGCCGCATCGTTTTCTTCTTGCTGGCTGTTACTTGCCACTTCCGTCGTGGACGACTCGTCCTGCTTTTGATCATCTTCAACCTGGTTTATTGACTCCTCTTCCTTCGAAGCGTCAGACGCATTCACTGTTTCCGACTTCATCGCCGTCTGACTATCAGGGGGCGACATGGGCTCTCCACTGAACTCCTGGTCCGGCCGATCCTCAGAACCTTCCACCACAGATACCGGCTCGCTTAACTGAGTAGGGTTTTTGGTGCTGGTGGTGGGAGCTGGTAAGGTCATGTTTTTCACCCCATCATTGGTGTCCGGCTGACTCGACATTCCATCTTCCTTGATTGCAGAGGAGGAATCAGTGTCGTTGTCAGGAGGGGGGGCAGAAGTTTCATCTCCGTCGGCAGCGTCATCAAAAGTTTCCCTTCAATAGTAATGAAAACGTCGATCATAGTGCAGAAAAAACTTTGTACCATAAACTGAGAAGCTGACTTGCAGCGTTCGTTGAAAGCAGACGTGGATGCCACTGACGCTGCCTATCAGCGAAACACAGGCCAGATCGGAAGCCCGGCCATTCTGAACGGTTTTGAAAATTTATAACAGGACAATAGGTTTTGAAAACTAGTTTGAACTTTTTCACTGACGTTGCGTTTACCAGTCCCCGTGTCTAATTTCTAGCATCTACTAAAACAGGGGTCTTCAAGCCCGCGAAGCCATTTTGTCAATAATGAAAAAATAATGTATTTACGAAAAATCTGTTGATTTTGTGGAATGTGACATAACGTTCGTGCTTCAAACAATAGCAAAAAAACGTTTTGACACGCCATGCGCTGAGCATCAACGCATTTGCTGAGAGATGCCACGTTGTCACAACACAAAATCTTTCACAATCCACATGCTTTGCTTGGCCACGGCTATAAAATCGCGCTTGCTGGTTTAGTTAGGCTTATAACGCAAATTCTTAAAACATCATGAAAAGTCCTGATGAATTTGAAAGTTAGGTGTTGAGTCATTTTTTTTGACTCCTACTCCTGTTTCGAAAAAAGTGACTCCAGTTCCTGCTCCGGAGCTCATTGGAAAGTTACACTCCGAAAACTTTGAACCAAGAATAGAATCATATGCTGTTATCAACTTCGTTTAACTCTCTCGCCAGAATATTTTAGGCACAATTACAATGAAACAACTACTGCCATCATTTCATTTATTAACCTCCACTAATAAAAGCCCACAAGCTACATTGAAAACACTTCATACCATCTTATTCACACAATTTATCTCTCTTATATTGTAAATTTGCAAGATCTTAATGGTTTAGGTTCAGGAATGCCTTAAAGTGAACTTCATTTCTGCGGGATTGACTGAAACCGCACTGCTGCGGTTGCATTTTAAAGATACATACACTGTTATCTTGTACACTTCACTAAAAATAACAAATTGTGAATACTGCTTACAAAACAAGAAACAGCGCAGAGGCGAAACTTTCAGCAACTGACGTTAACTACCAAATTGAAAAAAAAATTATTCCTGTGGCAGAGCAGTTGAACATTACGCCAGCCAGTTTAAATTTAATGAAAACTATTATCCAGTTCCTGTAAAAACTGAGAATTTCACTCCTGCTCCGGTGTTTATTCATAATTTCGTCTCTGGACCTTGGTCCGGCACCGTGATCACCTCTGGTGTCAATTAATGCACCTGCCGCAGTGCCTCTGAAATCACTCAGAAGTGTTTGGCGATTTCGAGAATTGGTCGGACTCAAGATGATACTTAGGATTTGCGCATGGTTCTAAACAAAGTATAACCGAACATAAACAAATGATAAGCCTAGACTAACGATGCGAGCTATTAATGGTCATTATCGTTCATATATCTAAATCAGTGGTGGACAAACTTTTCGAAGGGTCGGATCAATGGACCATGAAAATACAAAGGGCTGCATCTTCTGAAATCGGGCGGTTGGCTCTACGATAATACAACATATAGACAGCACGCCTAAAAACCAAACAATGCCTTTTCCATTTGCTGCACGCTTCCACGGGCCGAAGAGAACCCCCACACAGGACTGCGGTTTGCCTACCCTCGATTTAGACGTATGCTTGACATATACTAGTTCGTAAGCCATGGTGGGAGTATGACGTTGCAAGTCTTATGTCGGCAATCGTAAGTTCGCTAAGCAATGATGTGCAGTGACGTTCGTAAATACGTAACTCAACAAAAAGTCGCCGCTTTCTTTTGAAACTCAGTACTGACGCTCAATTACTATTTTTTGAAAACGGCGAGTGGTCCTGGACGCGCGCCAGCCAGGTGATTTTATAAGAGGGAACATTGCCGGGTTGAGATACGAAGGGACCTCGCCACGCCTCGGTGCACAAGGACAGGAACCACTGGCAAATCGACACACATCCTACCGCGTACCTTTCTTCACTTTTCACACTTTCGAAATCATCATCGTCGTCGGATTTTTCTGCCACGTCATCAGCCTTTGCTTCTCCGTCAGGTCCATCGACACTGCAAGTCGAGCTTGCATCGTGAGACATTTTGTCGGACTCTTCTGACGCAACGGTTGAGGCTGTTATTCCGTCATTGTGAGCCAGGGGGTCATCCGGTTCAAACGTCTTTTGGTCCATCGCTGGCCTTGTAGACAAATCCACCTTGGAATTCTCCACCTCAGAGGGTTCGTGATCAGCCGAGGTTTTCTCAACAATTTGATCAACAGCATCTTCTTTAGTCTGGTGCTCAGTGATCTGACCCGCATCAGCTTCGTGATCAGCAACATCTTTAGTTTTGTCTTCAGGGATGTGATCCGCATCAACCTCTTCAGGGATGTGATCCGCATCAACCTCTTGACGAGTGACATCTTCAGTTGGGTTTTTGGAAATCTGATGCGCATCAGTTTCTTGATGCACGACAACTTTTTTTGTTTTTTCCTCAGAAATCTCATCAGCACCAATTTCTTGATCAACTCCACCCTTGGCTTGTTGGTTCACATCAGGCCTTGAAGCTTGTCCCACGTTAGGTCCTGCCGTTGAATCGGGCGCAGTTTCCAGTTCATGACTCTTGCTACTTTCAGACGTTGAATCGTAACTAGGACTGTTTTGTTCGACTTCTTTGGCCCAATCATCAACAGAAACAAAGTTTTCGGGTGCTTTCAACGGACTTGTCAGTGAAGAAGTCCTGTTGAGCGATTTTGCTTCAGGCTCGTTGCTTTCGTCCCTCCCAGGACCCGAGCCATCGGCTTCTTTGGACTGTTTTTCGGGGACAACAACAGTGAGGTTGTGCTGGTTGCGCGACGTGCTCCGCGATCCAGAACCATCTGCTCTGCCAGGACGTCGACCGTCGCCGTCCTCGCGGGGCCTTCCTCGGCCGCGACCCCTGCCCCTGCCTCGCCCCCTTCCACCCCGCCCACGGTGATGATGGTGAGTAAACGGATTGCTTCTGTGGTCCGTCGTTTCTCTGGAATCGTCTGTTTCGTCCGATTTCCTGAAACAGATCGCGGCAACGTAAAGTCCTGCTATGGACCATGAAGATCCGCTCATCATGGAACACCGGCGAATTCTTCTGATCAGTGTTCACAAGCATTTTCAAAAAAACATTTTTCATACTTTTTCAATATGTTTTCAAATGCTGTCAATACTGAATAAACAAAACTTTAATACCATCACTTATCTTCATTTTCCAAAATTTTATTAATGGAACACAATGCAAAAAACAGCTGCAAAACTGTCATAAGCGGTAAAGAACAAAATTTGAATAAACAAAAGGCTAAATTTGCAATTGCCCTATATTTTCAATAGTTCATTCACATTTTAACCAAATTCAATACTTTTTCAAGGTCTTGAAAACCGATTTCACAATTTAATGCCTTCAGTACCGTGGGACCCTGCCTAATCTACGTTTAATCGATGACCATTACCCTCGAACTTGACTAACAGCAAAGAAGCGGAAGACACGGTATAATTGCTTCGAAAAAACTCGGGTTAAAAGCACGGTCTCGGTTTTGCAATCGCTACCTTCCAGCATCTCGATCTTCTTTTGCATCGCTCCGGGCTTCCTTTCGTTCATCCACATCACCTACGTAATTACAGAAAAATGCTACAGTAAATGTTTGTGGATACGACAGTTGCAGACATTGTTAGGACACGACGGCATCACGGCACTTGGGTGAGTTTTAAGCACAAAACCATACGAATAGCAGGTACGGACGCAAGGGTTTTGCAGTATTTTTTGAAGGACTGAGCGATGGACAGTTGTCATTTTAGGCTTAGTTTCATTGCCCCGCTTTTGTCCTTTGTGGTGTCACGAGTGGTCTGCAGGGCCCATATCCGCTTGACTGTGCCAGGGGCCACGCGGTTACTCAAAGTGAATGCAGCAATGGTGGCGATTCAATGACAGCACCGCTCGTGAGCCTTTCCCTCGCAAAAATCCATTAACGCCGAGCACGAGGGTGGAAAGGCCGCAAGCACCGCTTTTCGGGTCCTTGGTAAGACTCAACCGGGAACCAAACACAGCCCAACAGTTTTGGTGGCACGAAGGCCCGTAGCCAGGTTTTAAGGTTTGGGAGAGAGGCAAAATACATTTTCAGGGGGACAACATTTTTGTTTTTATTTTTTTTAAATAAATTTTAGTAGGCACAAAAAATTTTGCCCCTACGTGGCAAGGGCCTGGTGGCGTGCGCTCAACTTAAAGCATTACTTAGCCGGTTACCGTTGCCAGTCTCGAGCTTAAATCGATTTGTATTTAACGGCAAGAGTGATATAAAAGTCACATAGTTATCGTTTAAACTAAAGTAAACGATTTCCAACCTCCTCGTGGTTTATGTGGAGTGTCCTTTTTACCAAGCCTGTCCTTCACCATCCGGTCTTCGTGTTTGCGCGGTGGCTGTTGATTAGCACCTGTGACACAACAGAGAAAATTTACAACAAGACGTACATTCACAATTAGTCAAGCAATGCATACTGTTAGAATAGTCAGGCAATGCATACCGTCCGCTAGCGACGGCCATTGTTCCTCGTCTTCGCAGGGTGTTTCATCTGCGGGTGGTTTTCTTCGAAATTGATCATTTCTTCCGCCTCCTCTTTGTCGATGACGATCATCTCTGTACGACGTCCTGTAGTTTCTGTGTCCATCTCCAGTCTCACCGTGGTGCTGATGTCTATCACTGCAACGCAATGAAAACGTAAATCGAGTCGGAATTGCACATCCGTTCAAAAAATCCAACACTAACTTTTTCTCAGTGTCCCACTCTCTTCTCCAGTGACCACTATCAGACTGCGCTCTCGACAGCCTTTCGCGATCAGCTTCGTCCTGCTGTGTTCTCCACTGTTCATAGTCGCGACGTTGCCGACCGGTCATCTGAACGGCCATTTCCATCTTGGAACGTGGCGCACCGTAGTTCTGCGAGGTACGGTTGTAATTCTAACATACTGATTTTGCTCACTCTGCACGCATCAAGAAAAAAACGCATGGTTTCTCAACCCCGCAATGACTTTATAAAAACAAATCAGTCCCGAACACTATTCTCATGCATCGACAAGGGTTACCACTCGTCAGGGAGTGATCAGGAAAAGTACCACAAGTGGTCAAGTGTTTGCCCGGGTGACGCTGTGATCATGAAGCAGCAGTGCAACCTCGTACCCTTTCGTATCTTGGCTTGTCCAGTCTGTGGTTGTACTGCACGTTTTTTGGAGGGGGCCTTCTGGCAAATTCTCCTTCACCCTGCCTGGTCGGATCGTGCAAGAAGCCTCGTGGATCCTGAAAATCTTCGTCGCCTTTCTGTTGAAATGCAGGATGAAAACGGATTTAAATATTTTAAATCACATCTGCCACACAGTCGCTGAGTTGAGAAAACCAGTGTGGTGCTGTAAAGCAGCTAATATAGCATTTTGACAACTGCAACTATTGGCGTACCACACAACTTGAAGGTGTTTCAATCTATAAGTACTTGCAACAAATACACAAAACACGAAAATTAACTAAAGGCTCCTGAAAGTTGAAGCATAAAAAAGCAAGGACGTTGTGTCAGTATCTGAAAAAATATACACTGTCGATGCAATTCAGAAGCTGCCAAGGTCTAAAATGTCCACTGTTGTAGCTGAATCGCCCACTAATTGATTTACTTAAAGCCATGCGCTTGGAAGCTGCATACTCTGAACACAACTCCAGCAATGGTTATTTCTGACTTCCTTTCAGCACTGCTTGCATTCAAAGCACCATCCTGTATTGGGATCAAGATGTTTGCTTCCAGCCGAAACCGGAAAAATGTTTACACTTAGTGTAGTAGAGGCGAGTTTGATTCGCTTACAGAATGATGGCACTGCGAGGTCACATCACAGAATGATGGCACTGCGAGGTCACAGGGTTCGATCGCCGTTTTCGTAGTTAAGCCACGTGGCAGGCGCATACTACTAACAGCAGATCTTGAGAGGGTTAGGCAACAGTTGTACCTTGCCCAACTCCAAGCCACAATTTCGTCTTACTGAAGACAAACAACGAAGCGTTTCACAATAAAAAGAAATCTTTGACGAATCTATTTGATTTCTTAATCATTTCATTTAATAAAACATACTAAATAAATATTCGTATCGCTGTTACGTTCCTTCACATATGAACTCCATGGGTTAGGATGTCACCGCCTAAACCAGTGGTTCTTAACCTCTTCTGTACAACGCCTTCCCCAAGTAAATGTCCTTTGTTTCAAGCCCATGACTTCAAGTAAGTTGTAAAACCGCAGTATAATTATTGGTAAATTTGTTGAACTGTCCATGGTGCAGAGCGCGTAAGGGCTCGCCCCACCCAGGGGAGGCGTGCCCCCGGTTAAGAACCACTGATCTAAACCTTCACACATTCTTGTCAGCAGCTCATCTGGAGCACCAAGCGAGCATTAAAAACGTTTCGCGATGATAAGCGTACGGTGAATTTTATCAGATTCCTAAAAGCATTCGTCACCCGAAAAGTATGATCCCCGGAACTTTTCCTTTAGTTACGGCTTGCCGTTCACTCAAGTGGATTATGATGTTATATGTTTACGACGTCACAGATTTCGCACGTCTGGAAAAATTCCAAACTGGGCCTTGAACAGTATAGTTTTTTGAAATCAAAGGAATACAATCCTAGCCTTCGTCTTCGAGACGGAGTCAGAACCCGCGCGCTAAAATCAGAAAACTTTACATCAATGTTTACAATTTCAATAGCACAGTAAAATCTACAGAGTTTCTCAGCCAGGTGGCCAATGACAATTGTCAACCAATGCCCAGTTTCCCAGTGGGTCACGGAAAAAAATTCACAATAGCAACTGTGTTTTGAAAACAAAATAATTGCCAATCATGATTTGATACCAACATTTTGAAATAAACTGCATTTCCAAATGACGTGTGTTGTGTTAAAGCAGTGTACCCAACGCCACAGAGGTGATGGTCCTTACCATTTTTGGTAAAAACTTTCTGAGCGACATAAGAAAAGAAGTTGGGAAACACTGGTTGATTCAAGTGTGAAACAATATAATAGATCGAAATTGCAAAAAGAAACAACAACGGTAAATTGAAAAAAGAACGAAAACCGACAAGAAGAATAATTACAAAATGAACGCACCAGACGTGAAATCACACACTGGGCAGTTTTACAACAAAATCTGTAGGATCTGGCAACCACGTAGAAGATCTAAAAATCGGTGGCATTTACCATAAAATATTGGATCGTGTTATTTTTAAAAATATTGGATCGTGTTCAACAACCAAGTGCATTAGCGAAGTGCACTGATGCGGGCAGCAAACTGGGAGGAACGGAGAACGTTGCATAAACAGATGTGAAGATACTGCACGAGCACATGAGATTCATATCAGGTACATTAAAGCCTTAGCGACTCAGCTGCTTCCGATTGACCTCCAGGATGTGATCAAAATCTCAACTAAAGGCCGAACTCACAAAAGTCAACGATAATCCCATTTGACTAACTATAACCTATATGTCATGAAAAGCAAAAAAGGCACATGTTTCAAACGCAGCTCCGTTTTGATGCACCACAGTGGTAAAAGGGACAGTATCGCTTGACTGGTTGAACAAGTGTCTTCATAAACACGATTACGGCTCATAATTCAGACATCATAACCCATTTTCGTTTCTTTAATCTGGCTGAGTGAAACTATCCTTGACCCTGCATTGCTGTCAGCTTATAAACCGATAATACAGTCTCGTCTCAATTACCTGCAATTTTCCAGACATTTGTGCCTCCATCTTTTCAATATTGCTTCTTCGCTGTTGCTCTCTTTCGACGGCCTGCAAACAGACACGTCGAACAAAGGTCTTTTAGCTATATGACTCAAAGTTTTCAAAGCTGTGATAAAGCGGATGCACTTCTTAGAGTGAGAGAAGTATATTGTAATGTAATTTGAAATGCACGGTTTTGCATTTTGTGTAAATATCAGTTCTCCTATTTTTCTCCCCATTCCTTCAAAACATTACATATTGGTATGTAACAAGAAACCACAGGATCTTGACTACGAAAAGTCACACTCAGTCGCTAATCAACGCTTGATGAAAAAAGAAACCGATTGAGAAATTGATTTTCAGATCTAAAATAACGAAAAAATGCAACGTATTTGACGCGAAAGTTGTCAGAGCAGTACAGCGTGGAAAGGTTGTCCTGGCATTAAACTTGCAACAGAATTCTGCATGCAAACATCAGGTAAGTCAGACTTGGAGACAGGGTTGTTGTAAAAAAAACCCGACCAGGGTTTTTTAAAAAAAGCCCACTTAAAATAACCCAATAAAACCCACCAAAAAAACGACTCTTCACTTTTCCTTTGAAAAATCTACTAAGAAGTAAAAAATAAAATAAGCAGGACACTTATACAGTTATCTGTAATTGTTTTTTTCAGTCAAACAAAACAAACAGCAACGAAATTTAAAGGACTTGAAAAAAAGAAGATTAAGTTGAACAGTTTGAGTAAATTCAAATGGGTATCTTCTTAAGCTCTGCAAATTTGGTATATTTTCACCAATTTTTCTGCCTTCTCTGCATCTAAACTTTTTCTGATTTTGGAACATGCCAAATCATATATTGAAAAAATACACTCTGTAGATGCTGAACTACCAGGGCATGCACGTGAACTTGACATGAAACTGCAGAGTTTGTGTGGGAGTGGTTTTTCTCTGTTTGCTGTGTGCATGCTTGCCAAGCCTTGGCATTTAGGAGTGAACTTACCAACAACACATTGCGAAATCAAAGATGAGGTACATTGCTTTACCCTCAATTTTGAATGCCATAATAGGTATAACAAGTTGTTATTGTATAATTCTGAAAATAGTGATATTGCATGAGTGGAATAACAACAATTCAGAATGGGGTTTTTCTGTTTTCTTTGAAAAAGGGACAGAATCTTGTTTCTTTTTGAAAAACCCCAAAAAACAAAAAAGCCAGGTGGGTTGTTTTTTCAAAAAACCTGGGTTTTTCTCAACTCTGCTTGGAGAATACTGCCACTCACTACCACCTTACATAACCACAGCGTAGCCCGAACAGCTTTATGGGCAGTGAAAAAGAAGCAAACACAAACCCAATTCTTTGCATTATGCACATTGTGTTCATTTAGTTGAATGAACGTGCTTGGTGCCGCTTAATGCAGCTTTCACTTATTGAGCATTTCTTGCCAAAGATGCTAATAGCATGTGTGCTCGTCGAGTTGTTACCATTCAAAATTTGTCACGCATTTGATGACTACCCATTTTCTTTACCCCAAAATTAAGGGAAGTGCATGGATTTTTTTTAATTTTTCTTCACAAGTGAAGATAAGATACTTGAGACAACCTCTTCAAGCTTTTACAACAATTAAATGATTACAGTGAGATTGATTTAGTATTAACGCTTCATTGACCACAAAACGTAGTCCTTTTGTATGGTCCATAACTGTGCGAAACCTCAACCAATTTTTTTAAAAATTATTTTGTTGGAAACAGCGTGAAAAGTTCTATATGCTTATTAAATTTCAGCAAAATCTGAGATTTTGGGTTGACTTCTCTATTTTTTGGTTCATTTGACATGGAATGACCCATGACCAAAAGCACGGATTTTTGCTTGTGGGTGAATAATTTTAATTTTCACTTTGCTGCTTGGATGGCCAGTGGGAGAAAAGACTGCATGCTAAAAAACTCACGAAGTACATTTACTCTCAGAAAGGAAAACTACGTTTTTCTACTAGAAGGTCTGCTCAAGAAGTGTTTAGCCGGCTGTACAATAAATGCTCATGAGGTGCAATTTGAGAATCACTCTTCCAGAGAATTACAAATACAGATCTCTGTTTAGAGTCACGGTATGATTGAGCAGACACAACTTACCCTTCGGTCTGTGAATGTAGGGTTCTTTCTGTCATTCCAGTCATTTCTTGAATGTTGATTGCTGCCTTGCTTTCTA
>Ga0210059_1000661_pt1 | contig 46123 bp, 26 predicted proteins | sample Ectturendosymbi2_FD_188042 | JGI IMG/M metagenome (GOLD analysis project Ga0210059, IMG submission 188042) | Ecteinascidia turbinata endosymbiont from Florida, USA - Sample 2 (SPAdes) (version 2) | ecosystem: Host-associated > Tunicates > Ascidians > Unclassified | place: Key West, Florida... | reverse complement strand
ACACATGATTGTGCCGTAACAAATCGTCAAGTGTGCTGCCATCTGTTACCGAGTTGCATTTCAACCATCCCCACTACATGTAATCACAACTGTGCTGTCTGATGCCATCACTGCCAAGCAAACGGTCTCTCAGCACACGTATGTGTGTAGTGAAGTTCTTGCAACACCAGTTCGTGATCAGACCACAGGTTGAAGCAGGTTAGCTACAAATGCACAGTAAATGATCTCATGGGAGTTCTGTCAAAATCACCTGAACCTCGTTGTTTTGCTAAAGTGCGTCTGTGACACTTGGTCACTGATTGGGTACTGGACAAAACCACAAGAGACTGAAATAGTCGCTGACTGAATTATCAGTGCCCAAAAGCTGTCGCAACGCAATTGAGGGCTCACCTATGAGTTTTGGCCGATACTCGTACAGGCTGGTGTTCTAAAACTCTCAGAAAAATACCTTAAAAAATGCAATTATGTGCACATAAATATCAATGATACTGCTACTCAAGTTACTTAACCTGTAAGCAGTGCAAGGAGCATTACCACTTGTAATGTGCTGTTTTTGCTTTGTATATACAGGTGTAGATGGGTTGAAAATAAAAGTGAACACGGATAACATGGATGCAGCTCAGTCACCTATGTCAAGTGCTTCATCATCACAAGCCAAAATGTAGCGACCTTGACACAACCTATCTCAAGCAACCTTAGACAAGCCCATCAGTTTTACAAAATTGAATAATGCATAACTTGTTTAGTTGCAAGCATAATCTTGGGCCATCACCACACCAAGCTGCGCTCAGGGTTGCAAGAAAGGAACGCCACTGGTGTACATATACTGTATTTATTTGTTTGTCAGGCACCCATGTTTGTAAGCCGCACCTAAACAAGCTACTGAGATACTTTCACGTGTTAGCACAGTTCAAGTTTATTTGGCAACGCTGGTAATGATGCCTACACCGCTACCATTGCCTTCTGTTCAACATAGTCCCTTAAACTGTATTGCCTGAACACTTCCTATGGCAGGTATAACATCATGCATTGGTAAGTACTCTTTTTCTTCTATGAAGGATATCAGAAACAGCAAAAAAAATGGTAAAAGAACTACCCAACAAACTTCCGAAACACACATCATATTGAACTTCTAATCAAAGTTGAAAAACTAATCACTGCACAACAATCCATTTAAGGAAAACAATTTATCCTATCATACCAATTAAAAAAAAATTCAGTTAAACAGTCAGCATGCTCAACAAACATAAACAAGTGACAGAAATTACATTCATTATTACTTGCCACACTACAGGAATCCTTTTAATATTTCCAAATTGGTTGCACAAGCGGTGGTGGGAAGTTGCGCTGTCGTTGGTTTTGTTGTGGTTGCTGTGGTCGTTCGTTTTGTCGTGGTTGCTGTGGCTGTTGGTTTTGTCGTAGTTGATGTAGTGGTTGGTTGTTCCATGGTTGCTGTGTAGGTTGGTGGGGCCGTTGGTTGCGTTGTGGTAGGTGCGGCCGTTGGTTGCGTTGTGGTAGGTGCGGCCGTTGGTTGCCTTGTGGTAGGTGCGGCCGTTGGTTGCGTTGGGCCCCACCTTTTGCAGCAATAGCAAACAAAGACACATCAAATAATTATGCAATGTTTGAAAGATGAAACAGATATACGACATCAAACATAAATGTGTTTTCAAACAATCCCAAAAAGCTAAAAAAGCCTTGTAGATTCTGGATATCTTGATCAAAAACCCTAAATATGCAGAAAAAAGTTTTTTACCTTTCTTTCAGCATGCTTTGTGTGGCTTCTCAACCTTCATCGTAGAAACCATGCAACGTTTTCTACCCAACCTTAATTTACCTTTTTGAAAACACCTTGCACGTTTTCATAATGTTAGTGCTGTTGAGGTTGATTGGTCTGCAGGGTTGCATGCCCAACATTTCGGGTAATTCCATGTGACATTATGACAATTTTTTAAGATAATTCATTATAATTTTTATTTGGTGCATTTCTGAAATTTTATTTTGGTATCAGTGGCAAACCACTTCGTCATTACTTGTTTAGAAAAAAACTTTTTAGGGCAACTTGACATATTCTTTATTTTCTTATTTAGAAAAATGTGACGTGGGTGACAGTTTGTGGAAATGGCTTTTTACCTGCAATGATATATCACAAGAATTCTGTGAACTAGGGCCACTTCACTGCAGAAACATTTCAAGGACTATTACCATACAGGTTACACTAGTTTCATGAAAATCTACAAATTGTAACCATCGGTCAGCTAAGACAGTAATTAAAACAAGTATGTGACATGTGTGGCATCAAAATGTGATGGAGTTCACTTTTGCCAATTTCATCATTGCATAGTAGCAGTAAAGATTGGTCAAAGGTCTAATCAGGCAGGTTCTGATTCACTTCAAACCACTTGCCAGGGAAATTAACCTCTTTATACAACTTTTAAGACATTGGTGACTTGGAACTTTTCTACAAACAAGAATTGCCTTGATTGGACCAGAGTAGTTATTCTTGCAACACCATCACATGTGGAAGCAATAACTAGAAATTAGTCAAGTGATTTATTAATTTTTTAGGTACAAAATGACAAGTGGACTATGGTATAAATATAAAGCCTCTTTTGCCTCATAAGGCAAAGGCTGTGTTATTTTGCCTGAAGTTGAACATGATTGGTGTAAGTAGTCACAGGACATATACAATATTCAAAGAGACAAGGGTTCGGGTTTACACTTAAAGGCTAGCCTACAGTTTACATAAGGCAGACAAGAAGTCACTAACAGCATGCAATCACTGAAACTGGGCCAAAACTTTCTGATCGGACTGAGCCAGTGATTATATTATTTTAACCAAATGTGTTCCAAGGTAAAGATAGCTCCAGCAGTGCTTTTATCTCTTGAGGCAAAATAGTCACCGCCTATGTTTTTTTTCTGCAGCCAGATGAGCTTGTGTAAGTTGCAGAATAGGTGAAGTTGCAAAGTCTTGTGCTAAAAGAAAAAGAGGGGGAAAAGCAAGAAAGAAAATGAAGCAGCAATTAGTCATGAATTTAAAGCTCAATACATGCAAAAGCACAAGCACCTGAAAGCAAAACAGTTGAGATTGCAACCCCCAACCCCAATTTTTTTTCTTTGCAGACTAGAAGACTTGCCGAATCGTTTCAGGTTTGAACAGCTCTCTAGTGCAATCAGGAGGAGCTATGGCAATGCTAAGGCAACCGAAAACTTTTGGTTTTAGGCATAGGTGTAGGAGCAAGCAAATTTTTGGGGGTGCAAAGGATTTTTGCCCAAATTTTTCCAAACTTGCACAAAAAGTTTTTGTGCAACTTTTGCCGACCGTTTTTTAGTGTGACCTTTTAAAAAATGGTCTTCACTTGTTTTCCTGCAAACGTAACGGGAGAATTTTTTTGAAGTAAAACAACTTTGGGCGCCATTTTTGCCCAAATTTTCAGGGATTTTTTCTAGAAATTAGGGGATTTTGTTCGGATTTTCAGGGATTTTGCCCAAATTTTCAAGGATTTGCCCAAATTTTAGGAGATTTTGCCCAAATTTTCAACAAATCAAATTTTTTGGGGGTGCACTTGCACCCCCTGCACCCCTGCCTCCTACACCACTGGTTTTAGGCCAATTTCCAGGAAGGATTATAGCATACATTGACTCTCAAGGTGTTAATCCAGGTCGCACATTGAACAACTAACTTTGATCTTAGCAAACTTAATTCAGTTTAGGTAAATGTACTGAAAGTGTTTGAATCCTAACTGCAATGGTAATATCTGTTTGGCACATCTAACAACTCTAAGTGTGATTTCATACGGGTCATTCCATGCCAACTCAACCAATCTTGAAGAAAGTTCCATGGGTACCATCTCAGATTTTGCTCAAAATTGCACCAAATGTGCCTCCATGGGAAAATGAAAAATACCCAAGTTTCAGACCAAAATTCCAAGCGGTTTAAATTTTATGGCCTTTTGAACTGTAAGGGCCACAAGCCATTTTTGCCCTGGTGGATCACCATGCTCATTTTGAAAGGTCTTTGGAGGCCCATAACATCATTGTTATACAAGCTATTAGTCTGAAAATTGGTACTCTAGATATTTCTGCCCTGCTCTTTCTGAATCTGCAGTCGGAATTGAGCTATAAGATTTGGATCAAAAGTTATAAGCATCTAAAACTAGATTTTTGTCAAGCAGAGTACATATTTGTCACATTTTGACAACCTGCTGTGAGGCCCCCTCTTGGTCAAGATCTAAATATTCACCTGATTTATGACATTTAGGAAATATTCATTGAGTGGAAGCAAAATATCTTGACACAAATGGCAAATAATGGTTTTACAGAGCACTGAAAATGCTAACAGCTCAAAAACTAACCCTCAGACCTCCTTGTTCAGGGGGGAAAATGACTGCGTAGATGGTTTCTCAGAGTGATGGAACTTTCCTCACTCAAAAATATATGCTTTAGCTATGCCTGACATAAATATAAACATCTGAACTCAATGATTTCATTGTTTACTAAGCTGATGAAAAGAAGCAAGTTTTTCACAAAAATAAGCATCTTTGCCACTAGTCACGCTGTTGTGCACATGTTTTTGAAGAAAAATGTTCTCAAATTATCATTCCTCAACCAAATTGAATGAACAAAGTGTCTAATTACATGTTTTCAGGGGTGAGGATTTCAAAACTGCAGGTAAAATTTTAAAGGACATCACGGTTAATACCTTATGCTTCATTTTTTGTGCATCAAAATCTGAGATAGTACTCATGGAAGCACTGGTTAAGTTGGCATGCAATGACCCATAGGCAAGTACCATTGAAATAAGCGAGGAAATAAAAAAAGTAGTAAAAACTTTTGCACCAAGGTTTCAGTGGACATATGGAAATCACACTAACACCTGGTGATAGATGCTATAAAGTGGCACTGAGGACCAACTACATCAAAAGTGTCCAATTTCAAATAATCAAAAAAGAAAAGATTGTCACTGTCACAATGTAGGCTACCTACACTGTAAGAAAAACCTAAAGAGGGCCATTCGAACCTTTCACTGGTCTGCATGCATACCACAGATTTACACATCAAACGCCGGTCCACGATATGTTCGTGGCTGCTGTCTGACGCTAGAACGCCGGGATGGTTTTTGCACAAACGCCTGAGTGGGCAAAGCGTTGTTTAACTCTTTGGCATCCGCTAGGATTCGGGGATTTTCGGAAAAAAACTGCCTAAACGCACGTGGCTTTGCGTGAGAATTTCTCTGGTCTGGTATGCTCTATAGACCCGGTAAAAGTCTCAAAAGATGTGGCAAGTCTTCTAGTCTGCACTCGAAAAAAAAATTTTTGCTTGGGGGGTGCAGGATTTTTGTGAGTGACGTCATAAGTGGAGGACTTTTAGGCCACCTTAGCCCACTTTGCCTGGCCCTGGGCGCCAACCGCTAGGTGGTAATATTTCGCTGAAGTTTTTACTGGAAACTAGGCCATAATCTGAGTCTTTTGATACTTTGGATGACCTGCTGGGGTTTCGGGTTCAAAAGTTGTGATGTAAGTTAATTAATTTGTTTATTTTAGATCATAACTTTTGAACCAGAAACGCTAGAAAGTCGATCAAAGGCTCAAAAGACTCGGACTCGAGCCTAGTTTCCAATGAAAACTTCAGCGAAACACTTTGGTCTAGCAGTTGGGCCCTAGGCCAGGCAACATGAGCCAAAATGACCCCGAAACTACTTCACTTATGACGTCAGTCACAAAAAATCCGCACCCCCCAACCAAAAAATTTTTTTTCAAGTGCAATCTACTAGACTGGCCGATCCGTTTGAGCCCTTGAACAGCTCTCTAGCGCAATCGGCGGAAGAGCTAGGGCGTTGGTAACGCAACCGAAAACTGCTGTTTTTTAGGCCGAAATCGAAGTACGAATATATCGTACGCCGGTTCTCAAAGTGAAATTTGAACTCCTCTCTGCAATCAGTGGGTGGTTGATGGCTTATTCTTCGTTGTGTCATTCGTTCGCAATTTAGTCAACTGATTTGAAGGTCCCTGCGCTGTGATGATTTGCAGGTAATGAATCCGCTGCTCTCGTTTATGACGATCAGTACAACAAACGAATGGAAGCAATGGAAAATCTGTTGTGGAGTGAAGAGGAAGGGGCCTATTTCGACTATCTGGTAGATGAAGAGGTTCAAAACAAGTATAACTATAACTTTTTTCGTAGTTCATAGGGAAAAGCGTCATTTATTCGTATGAATGCAGCACGGATAGTTCCATCGAGCATTATCCCTGTCAATCTTGTGCACTTGCTGGTAACACGTAGTAGATATTATTTGTGGAAAGTGGTAGGTGGGGAAATTCAAAAGCATTGCAAAAACAAATTTTAAAATCCAACGCAACTGTCAGCTTGCTTTCTTGCCAATACCGCCCTGCATGCTGTAACCCAGCGTTTCCCAACCTTTGTAGGCTTGCGCCATTCTACAGAAAAAATAAAATTTGCAGCACGCAGCGGCGTATCCATAGCAATTTGCTTTAAGAGTTAATGACATTTTGAAAATGTATTTTTAATGATATATTGCAAAAATTCTTTTCTTGCGGCGCCATTGAGTATTGTAAATGGCATCCAGGGTACCACGGCACCCCAGCTGGGAACCACTGCTGCAACCGATGCTACACTGCGATAAACGTGCATTTAGATTACTTCGATGCTTCCTGGAAGGAAAAGCTTCAAAAACCGCTGTTTTTTTCATAAAAAAACAGTTCGTACTGCAGCATATGCCGTCGAAATGTTGAAAACTCTTTTGAGTTGGGTTCAGTTTTTGTTTTCCCTGGTATGTGGTAAGCATCTTGCTACGGTCGAGCTTAGCCGAGAGCTCAAGATGCACACAGAAAATACGTATGAGCTTTTGCGTCCTTCCTTGCCTGATGCCATATAAGTTACAATGAGGCGATCGGTGAAGCAAGTATCACTCACCTGCATCATCCGGTTCCTGTACCAACTGACCAAATACCCATCTTGCGTTAAGTTACATCACCCCTAAATAAGTTATTTGAACAGTGCAGATTGTTTATAAGTCGGGCCAAATACCTTAAACGCTGGGCTGTCGTTGTTTATCTAATCCCGTACAGTTCATTAAGTGAAAACACGCACATATCTGTACCATTATGTTCTCTGAAACTAATTTACCTTCAATAATGGGTAAATGCAAGGCAGGATATAATGCTCAAAATGTCTTTCCTGCCGATACGATGCAGAGGGGGTTTGTGGTTAAGAATTTCTAAGAGCATACTCCGTTTTTTACACCGTCTTGTTTCACGATCTCATACTTTTTTGCGAGCATATTCTTGCACTCATTTCAGTCAATTCCCATCAGTTCGTTTCATATCCACATTTTAAGCAGCTGGTTGCTACCTATAAGAATTGACCATTTGACCAGATCCTTCTATTTATAAAAACACGTGGCTCCTCCAGATGTTTTTTTGTCATTGCGCACCTTGGAAACGCCTGTTCTGTTTCAAGAGTTCACCTTAGTCAGTCTCAACAACAAGGAGGCTAAGCGTGAGCTGAAAGTCAACTTAAACGAAACCCTGCCCTTCTGGTCCGAGCCCAAATACCTCGGAGTAACGTTGGACAGGTCGCTCACGTATCGCTGACACCTTGTGTCACTTCGCAAGAAGCTGACATCACGCGTCGCACTCCTGAGGCAGCTTGCTGGCTCCGGTTGGGGCGCTGGAGCAACAACATTGCGAAAGCCACCCTAGCCGTGGTCCATTCGACTGCAGAGTATTGCGCTCCTGTTTGGTGCCGCAGTGCTCATACCCGCCTTATTGATTCCACCATCAACGACGCCTTGCGAATTGTGACTGGATGCCTGCGTCCTACACCAGCGGACAACCTTCCAATCCTCGCAGGCACCCAACCTGCTGAGCTTCGTCGCAGTGGAGCCACACTATCTCTAGGACACCGTGCTAGCAGCCTGGACATCTGCTCCACTCAGCGCTCACCCGTCCATCGAATGCTGTTGCACGTCGCCTCAAATCGAGACACCCATTTGTACCCGCCGGACAACATCTCATAAGTTTATCTGACAACAATAACATACGTGCGGCGCAGTGGGTGGATCATCAATGGAATGCGCAGTGGGCGGACAACCCCACAAGACTCCGCACTTTAATTCCAGACACCGGTACACACACACCCGGAATGACCCTCCCAAGAAGAGCCTGGGTCCGGCTTAACCACCTCCGCACCGGTGTCGGACTTTTCCGCTCCTGCTTGTACAAATGGGGTATGGCCTCCTCTGCGGCCTGTGAGTGTGGCGCAGAAGAGTAAACCGTCGACCATGTCGTCCTCCAATGTCCAATCCATCGACCTCAGCACGGCCTGACAGTTCTGGACGATGGGACAACCGAATGGCTGCTCAACACATGCCCCGAAGTCTAGCGCGGCCAAGCAGTGGATAAAAGAAGAACTCGCTCAAACGAAAGAAGCCAATTTCTGCTGGCAGGTAAGTCTATCAGAAGAGCGACAGATAATTTGGAAAGTATTTTTTAACATTCAGCCATTAACGGCAAAGTAACAGAAATTCTTTAAAACTAAAAAAGCCTTCGAAAAAGTATACATGTTGTATTTTGAGACGTTTCGGATTATTCTTAATCCATCTTCAATTAAAAAAATGAAGCAACGCTTTAATTCGTTTGGAAACAAATTGACATATGGTATTTCATTTTTCACAAGCAGCAATTCGAAAATTCGCTCACCCATTCAAACGAGCAAAAGTGCTGGATGTTTTGAACATTTGTCGCTCACAAGATATATTTTACAGCGAGATGCAATACCTATTTAAATTAATTGGGCGACATGCCGACATATAAACAGCGCCACGAAAGCTTTTTAACCACGGTTCTGTTAAGTATGTAAACTCACCTCGCTGTACTAATGAGGGTTGTGTGAACGCCGGGCTGTGCCAATGAAAAATGCGTTGCAATTTTCGAAATGTCCACTCCGTTATCCTGAATAAAAAGAAAAAATGTACTTAAAAAAAAACTTCTGGTTGTTCGAGTTTCTGCTTGACGAACGCAGTGGCTCACGCGGTTCAAGGAAAGGACGTGTTTCACCAGAAGCAGCAAACTGGGAAGACCGGTGGAGCTTGCTGAAATACGCTGGGACAGAGCAGTTTTGTCAAGTGGCAGGCGATTTTGCGATAAAAGTAGCGGTTTAGTTAGATTCCGAAACTTCCATCTGCATTCAACCTAATAGCGCGCGTCCGATCAGCAAGAGAAGACTGTTCTACACAGCAATAAACGATTGCGCGAGGCGTGCCTGGCGAAGTGTTTCCAAACTGAGGTCTTTAGACGTTTGTGCCATGTCAAAAATGGGTTTTGGTTATTTTCTCCAACTCAAAGAAAAAACAATGTGTCAAATCAAAAGTAGTAACTTGCACTAAATCCAGGTTGTTGCAGACGAGTTTGCGTCACGCCAAGTGCATAATGTATCGCCAACACGCAGGCATTGTTACCAGCAACCGCTCGACAGTTTTCTGTTTTAGGAGTAACCTGGGATCGCCAACGATCGATTACAGTATTATCTTGCTTTTCAGACGTGCACGTCTTTGAGTAAAGAGGTTAAGTTATGAACCACCTATCAAATATTTTTAGTGATGAGAACAGCGCTTCAGTTTCAAATATCAAAAAGCGACATCAGAGAGCACTGGCAACCTCCGTGTTGAAGTATCGGAGTACACGAATCATACATAGAGTATGATCGATGCTGGCGTCTAAAAGCTAAATAGCGCTTATGTGCTGCAGTTATAGCAACAGTTTCCGAGAAACAGTGAAGTCAACAGCGTTTGCCGATCGGTAGTGGCTGAGTGAAAGTCTCTTAAGAATATTTTGCTACCAGCGACACGAAAAACTATATGACCAAATCGAGAAGACTACCTTGCAGAATTCAGCGGCTTTCCGGCAAGTATCCCTGATTTCAGTACCAGCAGGATGCCAGCTAGGTGGGCCACGGCCGGTGAGAAGTCCCATTGAAAGCAAAGAGGCATTGATCACACCGACCCCACGGTCCTGCACAGAGGCGCAAACAAAACATACTTAGGAAACGCGCGAGGCAAGAAATGTGGATAAAACAACCAAAATAATGATAACGACTGCACATATATTACGCCAGTCACCTGCAAATACGGCAGGAACTCCTGGAGCGAGTTGTCGTTCATTGAACCGTGGCAGTACGTCAGAACTGTGTCGATTTTCACAGATGAGCGCTCGATCACTGTTCTGAAATTACAACGCTAGCTTTTATTTGTGAAATTGGCAAGCAAGAGCAGTGGCGTGCAGAGGTCTGGTGATGCCCGGGGCGACTGCTTGATTGGATGCCCCCTGCCAAATTCTAGTATTGAGCAGTGGCGTTTGGTGGTCCTTGTTACTAGTTATACGCTGTTTGTGACGTCATATTCTTATTTGCAAACCAACGTTTTGGCGAAGTTTGTTCACACAACATGCGTATTCTGGGACGCCGGAGCAGCAGTAGGGCAGTGGGAGCAGTAAAAGAGTGAGGGCAATGAAAACTCATAAAAAACAAAAAAATCGTTACCAATTACGTTTATTTCTGTTCATCAACAATGTTGATCTCAAAATGATAACAGAAATTATAGAAAATCATTCTGAGTTTTCTGGGTGTCCGAATAGCTGCAATAAATTTGTTTGAAGTCGATCTTGATAAGCCATGAATTGCCTATGATACTGTTTTGAAAAGGCACCTCCACCCCCGTTGCCCCCCTTTTGAAAGGGCAGAGGGAAAAATGCCCCCGTCATGCCTCCATTCTCCCGCGTCCCTGTGCATATCATTCTACACACAGTCTCTTTACTCGTTGTTGTAGGCTACAATGTTTCACTGTAATGAACATAAATTTTATAAGCGGTCTCCAAGACGCAGCAGTTCATGACTGCAAAAATATCGTGCAACGCGTTAAAACAAGGGAGTAGAACACACTCAGTGCTACGTCAGCTCGATTCACAACTGCAAAAATACAACGCTGCTCGAATGTCTTGTGGAATAGCAGTCGATCAGTAGGTATGCGGGTGGGGTATGTCGGACACCCAGGGTTGACAGTTTGAAACTTGTAAACTACACAAGAATTGAGAATGCGCACAAAGTACGCAAGAAAATTCTCGTTTCTTGTTGTGGCTGTTAAATGTGAAATTACTAAAGGGAAAGAACAGATACGGGCTTGTGTGAGCCGATATGATCAATCCGCCTGAACTGCCATTTAATGACGAAGCTCGAAATGAAGCACATATTACAAGCACAGGTGTGCAACTGTATTTGCACAAAAACGAAACGGGAAACTTTGTGGTGATGCATTTTGAAATTTGACTCAGAAAATCAGTTAATCGTCCATAATTGTCTTCAGGGTTGATGCAATTGGACCCAACCAAAAAACACCTGTTTTTTATTTTTTTTAAAGCCAACTTAAAAAAACAACTAAACCCACCAAAAATCCCACTCTTCTTTTCCTTTGAAAAATGTACTGTGAAGTAAAAAGTCAAATGAGCAGCACACTTTTACAGTTAACTGTAATTTTTCTTAATGAAACAAAACGAACAGCAACGAAATTGAAACGACTTGCAAAAAGAGAAGACATTCAAACAGCTTGAGTAAATGCTACTGGTTATCTTCTTCAGTTCTGTCAAATCGGTAGATTTTAATCAATTTTTCTGCCTTCTCTGCATCCAAAAGCTTGTTTGTGTGAGAGTGGCTTTTCTCTCTTTGCTGTGCTTGCTTACCAAGCACTCCACTTTGGAGTGAATCGACCAGCAACACTTTGCGAAAACAAAGATGGGGTGCATTTCTTTACCCTCAAATTCGAATGCCATAAAAAGTTATGTAATTCTCAAAATGGTATTATTGTATGATGCAAGAAAACAATTCAGAATGGGGTTTCCGTGTTGTTGTTTTTTTAGAATAAAAACCTGCTTCTTTTAAAAAAAACAAAAAACAGGTAGGTTGGGTTTTATTTAAAAACGGGTTTTTCTCAACCCTGATCACCTTTCAATCCTTTTTTGCAATTTTCGCTTGATTGTACGATCTGGAACAAGTCACGTCAGTATCAGTTTGATTGGGTGTGCGGAGCACACCCAGAGTATAGGTCCTTGGTATTGAAGAAGTTGAGAATTACTGACATTTGAATATGCAAATGGTGTTGAAAAACAAGTTTCAAAAAACTAAATCCATGTAGCATGTGTTAGCAGCCTTACAATAGGAAAAATCATTAAGTTACAGGATTTAAATTTTTTTAATATCACTCTTTGGATATCCGGGGCCGGCGCCCCCCCCTTCTGAACGCCACTGAGCAAGAGACATGGACAGAGTGGCCCACAGAATCTTTGTTTTCCTTTGTGCAGGCGCTTGTTGGGAAACCGCAAGCTACAGGCAGTGATGAACAGACGAGTGCACAGCTTTCTATAATACAGAGTGAGTTAGCGTTGTCAGAAATCCTCACAATTGCACATTGTAGGACGAGGTAACAGTGGGCGGGTGGGTGAGAACTGGCAAAATCGACGTTGCAATTAATCGCAGCAACTCAGCTGACCTCAAAACAAACATTTGGCGAAACTGTCAAGTCGTTAAATTCAATCCCGACAATGCAAAATGTTTCCTCTAAAGCAGGGGTGGCGTACCTGCGGCCCGCAAGGCTATTTAATGCGGCCCGCGTCAGAATTATATTGAACTATACTAGACAGCATCAAAATCATCCAATGTTTTTGTCGAAGTATTTTCATCTGACATTCTGCTGATTCACCCTTATAATGACGTCAAACTTGCTCAAAAATTGCCACACAATCAAGTGGCTACTGTATTTGTGACGTAACGACCGCTCCATATCTCTGCTAGTAGAAAATAATTTGCCACCGGTGAAAATTTATTTTAGGGCTATTACCATACCCTAGTGTACAGCTGTAGTATTGTTATTTAATATTTAATCTTGCAAAATGGCTTCTGGGATAAAAAGAAGATTGATTGGTGGTGAAGGTAGAGTGTTCCAGAAAGAATGAACAAATTCTTATTTCTTTGTTGAAATAAGTGACAAACCTGTATGCCTTGTTTGTGACAAACATGTAGCAGCAAAGAAAAAATCAACTTGTGGGTCATTATATGACTCTCTCCATGGTAATCTGAAAAAGTTAACAGGGCAGGCACGGCAGGATAAGATTGATATTCTTAAAAGGGAGTTAAGAGCACAGCAAACTACTTTGCAGAGGTATTGCAAAACCGACATTAATATTATTCGAGCGAGTTATGAAATTCGTGAACTAATTGTAAAAAAAGTGAAGCCATACATGAAAGGAGAATTTGTGCAATCATGTATGGTTACAGCTACAAAGTTGTTAGCACCGGACAAAATCACATTGTTTCAAAAAGTTAGTCTGTCAAGAAGAACCGTCTCAGATTGGATTCAGGAAATGGGAGATGACATTGAAAAAACACAGAAAGATAGAGCTCAGTATTTCAAATTTTTTGCACTGGCCCTTGATGAGACTGCCCACATAACAAACACAGACCAGCTAGCGATTGTCATTCGAGGGGTTACTTCCGATTTCAAAATACAAGAAGATTTGTTGTCACTAGAATCCATGCATGGAACTACACGTGGTGACGATTTGCTTGAGAAACTTCTCTTGGCAATGCGCAAACTTAACCTTCCGTTTGAAAAGTTAAGCGGACTTACAGCAGATGGTCCTCCAGCCATGGGAGGTTTACGAAAGAGATTAACAGCACTTGTTAAAAAGGAAATGACAAGTCGCGGACTTACTGTAGGTGACTTAGTTGTATGCAGTGGCGCAACAAGGGAGGACATCTGCCCCCAGGCGCAGCGCTTTGGGGGCGCCAACTTGAGGTCGGAATGTTAGGAACTAATTACGAAATGTTAAATATCAGCGGATGCTAATAACTACAATTTAAAAAATGTCGAATGTCATTGCGAATCCTCATCAAGCTTACCTAGGTTCGCAAAGCGAGCAATTATGAACCGAAGTGACGTTTCCAGGAGGAGTTTCTGTCTCCAGCAATAAGCGCCCGCACGTGGTTTGACTCACGGCTGCGTCACAAGGCTTTCAGAATGCCAGGGTTGCGAACTATCCGACTTCCCTATCATTTTATAGTTGCGTCATAATGGCACGGTAACCCAGCGTTCACAATGCACGCAAAGTGCTATAGTGTGCATACTTTTAGAGCAGCGATAAAAATCAAACAATGTTGTTACCAGGGATGTACAGTGGGGGCATGAACGAGGCGACGGCCCCGGTCATCCAACGAGCAGTGGGTCATCCAAAGAGTGAAATAAGAAAAAGTGCATTTATCAAAATCTTGTAGCCTGACCAGGGGTGCAAAATTTTCTGTGAATGTTAGTACCGCACACATATAAGCTTTGCCATACAGCATTCATATGCATGAAATATAAAAGGTAAAAAACGTTCGCGCACTCGACGTTTTCGGTCGCGCGGCGCGAGTACGCGACCGCATTTTTGCACCCCTGAACTAGACGTTCGTATTGCTACTAAAACGTGCTGCATGGATCTGATGAGAACTTGCCTGAAGCGGAATGCAGGCAAATGTATCTTGAGTGACCTGAGAGGGAGATGAAGCACTGCCATCATTACCTTCATTTGTTTTTACTAAAGAAAACATCCTTAGCAATTTGTTTATAGTTCAGAAAAATATAAAGGGGGAATCAAATTGCATAGTTGTACTACTTTTTTTCAGAACTATTCATAAGAGAAACAATAGACAACTCTATCTGCTAACATGCTGTAAGTGCTATCTTCTTTTGGTGGGCTTATCTGATATGTACTTGCAAGAATAAATGCAATATCTAATTCCTCAATGCATAGCTTACCCATGAGTGGAAGAAATTTGCTTGCTAACAGATGTCTTAAGCCCACAGAATAAAACAAATTATTAAAAACCTAACACATTAAAAACAAAAAATACTCTTTGAATTCATTTTAATTCAATTTTTCAAAACTTGTTTATTTGTCAAAATTAGTTTTACTTATTCCAAACGCCTGTATTTTTCACATTCCTCAATGCTAGACTGGTGGGGGGCATGCAATCAAGCAGTTGCCCCGGGAATCACCAGACCTATCTGCATGCTCCTGGTTGTTACGACTACAGATCTGGATGTTTAGGAAAATATTTGAGCTTTTATGGTTTGACAAACTTCATGTTGAAATGGATTTGGTGTGGATCTCAAGGAAGTTACGATGATTTTTGTTTGTGGGATATTTTATTAAATGCTGAAGACTTTTGTAAAATTGTAATTGCAGCTGTGTAACAACGTTGAGTATATTAGTTATTGTGACATTTTCAGTTACTGCAACATGTGCTTTAATCATTTTGTCCCAGAAACTGAGCATTTCCATGGACATGATTGTCGAAATTCAGGTCACACAATTGCTAACCTGGATCTTCGCACGGAGCGTCACTGACCTTAGAGATTTCTTAGATTAGTGCATTTGACACATTTCATTTATAGTAATTTTTTGAAGGAACAATCGACGAATTTGTAGTGAAGGCCGAAAAACGTTTTCTTTGAAGTTAGATAATTACAGGTAAAGCATCAAATCGCAGCATTTTCTTTCTTTTCTGTCAACTTTTTAGGGTGTTAGCCTATATCCAAGAAAATGCTTCGGGATTTTGCAATTTTATATTTGCCTAGCAGTTATGTATAAAATCATTTGCCTTCAGTTTTTCATGTGCATTCTTTTGTCTGTTCGTCTGTTCGTCTCGTGAGTCTCTCTCAGTCAGTCCTTTATGATGTTTTGTTACTCAATACTCTGAGAGTGCGTGCTCTAGAAATCCCTAGTCCCTACGGCTCACACAGCGACGATTGTAACCAGAACTGACCAGGGAGTGGAACAAGAGGGTGCGTGGATTCGCCATCTTTGAAAGGCTCTGACAAACCCGTGGTTTAGAAAACAAGGTGCAACTCTGGCCAATTTTGTTCTGTGTTGTCATAAGATTTATGCCCATGGGTATTTTGAGTACGCGTCTACCATCACCAACCAAATTGTGACCCATGATATTGATGACATAATGCAGATGAAGACGACTCCATGGCTTCTCAGGTAGCATCCACAGATGAAGCGCTGCTTTCGGCGGAGCAGTTTGATGAATAGCACATGTGGTGCACTTACGACAGAGATCAGCGATGTCATGGTCAATGTTGGGCCAATAAACAGCGGTGCGAGCTAGCTGTTTCATCTTTTGAACACCAAAGTGTCCTTGATGTAACAAGGAGAGGACGCTACTTTGAAGTTTGGCAGGGATCACAGCTCGTAGTTCATAGAGGCGCCCATGGTAATTGGACAAGGGAACAGCAATCTTCCGAAACTTTTCTGCGGGATCATCAACGTTGGTGTTATCATTGCCGGGCCACCCCTCTCGTGTAAAACGCATTACCTTTGTTAGGACTGGATCCTTTGCAGTTTCCGTCTCGAGCGAGGCAGGATCCGACGGCCGAACTTGAACACGTAAACTCTTCACCATGCAAACTGTGTCGACGTCGTCAGCATCCTCTTCTGCATCGATAACAGTGTCTACTCCAGCAGGTAACCGGCTCAGAACATCAGCATTCTGGTGTTCAGCAGTCTTGCGGTGGACGATCTGGTAGGAAAACTGGTTCAAAAATAACGCCCAACGTGCTAAACGATTCGCGGCAAGGGAGGTCATGGCCTTTTCTGGTCCAAAAAGCGCAAGCAGGGGCTTGTGGTCCGTCACAATGAGAAACCTCCGGCCAAACAAATATTGGTAGAATTTCTTCAAGGCGTAGACAATTGCCATAGCTTCTTTCTGAACTTGACTGTAATTGCGCTGGCTTCGAGTCAGGGATTTCGATGCGTTTGCTATGGGGCGCTCACTGCCATCTGGGAAGCAGTGGAACAAAACGGCTCCGATCCCGACGTTAGACGCATCACAAGAGATACCGACTGGAAGGGTTGGATCAAAATGAACCAGAACCTTGTCTGATGATAACAAAGTCTTCAACCTTTGAAACGGATGGTCTTCACATTCCCAGCGCCACGGAGCGCCTTTGCGCGTGAGCCTATGCAACAGCTCGGCCACAGATGATGCATGTGGGGGTAAGAATTTCCCATAAAACCGCACGGAGCCAAGAAACGAACGAAGAGAAGAAACATCGTGCGGCGGGGGCATCAGTAACACATCATTAACCTTACTGCCTATCTCTATTCCATTCTGAGAGAGCACGTGGCCTAAATACTCTAGCTTTGTTTGGGCAAACTGGCACTTCTGCAAACGACAACGCAACCCTTAAGTTCGTCACTCTTCACTTTGAACTGAGCCTTTAGGACCGCTTCGTTACTGACTGAACAAATGAAACGTGTTCGAAGAGCTTCGTCGAGAGGGTCCGTAATAGACGGAAAATCGCAGGTACTTGCGTCCTGACGGATACGTGCTGCCAACTCTTGAATTGTCTCGCTGGGTCTGCGTTTCATCTCACTCAAGAACTTGAACCGTTCACGAACTACAAAACGATTCGGATCGAATTGGTCTGTCATGAAAACCTCGATTTCCTCCATCGTCAAATCGTTGACTCGCCTTGAGGGAGAGCTCTGAGCTGCTAAGTTTGCCAAAAGCTTGTACACTGTAGCCGTTTGGTTAGTCAGAAACACTTGCGGTTTTCTGGTCTCGGGTACATCGTGAGCTTTCAGGAACGTTGAAAACCTGGATAAGTAATCTTGCCAAAGCTCCGTCGTAGAATCAAAGGCGCTGAAGTTGGGTATAGCAGTGGAGTTGACTCCAATAGTCGCGGCACTTCCAGCTGACGACTTCTCCACCAATGTGGTTAATGCGCGCATTTGTTCCTGGTGCCGGCGGTCCTGCAAGTCCAATTGTTCCAGGTGCCGGCGATCCTGCAGTTTTAAATGGCTCCGCATTCGGTCAAAGAACTTTTCCATATCCATCGTCGCTTTTTTCAGTGGAGATTCCGACTGCAACGACTCGGTCAGTGGATACCCGCCCTCGTCGCCATTGTTGTATTTTTCGTTGAATACAGCACAAACACGAACGATATCGTGGAGCAAGTAACAATCAAACAGTAGAAGGTTCGAACTCGATCAAAGAATGGAGCAGGAGAGGCCGGACACTAACTAATGTACTGTGTAGGATTGCCAATCAGCGGACTCGAAAGAACATAGATTAGGTAAGGCACGCTCATTCCACAACGAAGTACGCCGATTAGATGATTACCTTGAATGGACTACATGATTACATTAAATGGATTACACGATCACAACAGTTCGATTAAATAAAACTAGTAACTTTCGGTTTTGAACATTTTTAGGGTGATGTCATGGGTGGGTGGGGGTCAAGGAATATTTGGATGATGTCACCGGGGCCTGATAAAAAATTACGAGGGGTAATTTCTTTGTGGTTTCTTTTGAAGTAAGGTAGACGAAAATCTGCATCTTTAGAGCCATTGATTGGCCTTATGGTGTTTGTGGTTGGCAAGTTATGGTCAAATATACAAACTAATTAGCTAATCACATACGGATTAATTAATAAATTGCCGTTATTAATGAAAATGAAACGCTCTCTGTTAGAGCTTTCACAGAGATTACAGTGGTGATTTCTCTGGTCGATCACGTGGTTCGCTCAGGTCAAAAAGTACAAACCAATCTGTTCGTATCATTTTGAAAGTCACAATCAACACAGGTTCGAACCTGAAGTTTTCCAGCGGGTAACCTGTGATACCAATATAACGCACTTTTCCGGACTCTTTCACTTTTTGCAACGCCGGCAAAGTCTCAGACACAATCACGTCCAAGCTAGGTGCAAACTCCATGTCGTGAACCTAAACACACACAAGCAACGTATGTGCTTACCACTGTTATTTTAACGGCAAGCAAGCAGACTGAACAATGCGGCACTGTTGGGTTCATTTGCAAAACAGTTGTTACTTGTTTCGTAGGATATGCAGATGGCACTGCTTGTTTGCCGAACAGTAAAAAAATGGCGGTAACGGGCAGCATTCTGAGGCAGAATTTGGCCATTTTTCACACGACGTATTTTTTATGTAGAATAGATTAACACAACCTACTAGCGAAGTTTTCATGGCTTCGAAGCAAAAAACATAAAATTTTAGCTCAACACGCAATGCCTGCGTTAAAATGGCCATCCATGAGCAGTTTTTAAGGTTCTAGTTAGCGTGTTTGTTTTTCATTCACACAACATTTCAAAACTACAAGCTTAAAGTAGTTGAAATAATCACTTCGTTGGCTATCAAAAGTTTTTAAATTATATTATTTTCAGTATGCAGCACTCCACGATCCTTCGAAATGGCCTTGCAACTCGTTGTTTGAAAGCCGTTTATTCCGAGTGAGCGCTGCATGCCAATGAGTAATACACACTGCCTGTAACCAAAGTCCTTCCTTTATGTACCGACAATCATAACAGTGGCATAAAAGATCAGATACCCATCATTTTGCAGATGAAATTATTGTCATACAAGCCTGAAGAAAACCTGAATAATATCAATGTAATCCAAGCCAAGCCGATTCAAGCTTTCATCCACTGACTGTATAACTCGCTCTGCTTTGAAATCAAACATCCGATGATATTCAGGTTCGTAACGGCCGACTTTTGTGTTCACATAGAATGCCTTTCTTGGAAGCTTGGGAAGAATCTAATGTACAAAAACACAAAAGTTGCTTTTGCTTGCTTTTGATCTATTTACACAGCAACAACTTATTAGTCACATCCAACAAACTAAATTGAAAAAAAACAACAATATATCCCTTGATAATTTTCTCTGATTCCAGGGACCCGAACCAGGTCCCAAAAATACCGTAAAAAACCCTGGTGATCTAATACACACATTTTTAATCCAATGATATGCCACCAGAGGCAAAAGTTTTGTAAAGGTGTTTAGTAGTTTAAAAGATAACTTTACCTAAGAAATAGCATTTTTCACACACACAAAGCAGGCAACATCATTATGAATTTACTGTTTGCAAAGATAACACCAAGAAATAGTTTTGAAAGTGTGTTTTAACCAGGGGCGCAACTAGGGGGACTGTTCTGTCGGCATGCCAAATCCCTTTAAAATCTGTGATTGTCTCGCATTTGACAAATGTATCGTGCACATAGAATTTCAAAAAGGTAGCCTGTTGCATCGCAGAGCGTCTCGCCTAATTCCAGAAAAACACGACGCATACACCAGGAGCGACTCCAGGTCAGCAGCATCACTCGGGCTCATCACACGATTATACTGACTGACACTGAATGCAACCAAGGCCACCTAGTGTTTTCTAGGTGGCCTTGATCAGTGGCGATTCTAGAATAAAAAAAGTGGGGGAGCCACTGCGGGGCTAAGGAAAAAGTAGGGGGGGAAACATAAATGTCTATCTTGCATGGTGATTTTTCATTGTTTTGAAGATTAAGTTGCTATGAACCCTATCAAACCCAACAGAGGCTTGTGAATATCATTAAATATGAACTAGCGTTATTATTCACTAGAGACACCTAAACGCCACTGTAGATGCAATCACACACGTGTACTGTTACGTCGAAAATTCTGTGCTAACCATGCAACTTCCACAGCACTGCACATGTAAATCGAAATACCGTTTTCCGTACACAATTGTGCCGGCCTCATGTGAACGAAAGCAGCTTTAGACAGTGCCGGCTTTGGCAAGTGCAGGGCCCAATGTAAGAGCTAGGTGCGGGGCCCATCTAAGCAGTGGTGTTATGACGTCATCATGCTCAGTCAACCATGCTATGACCTTTTTGATGGTCATCTTTTAACAAAATAAATATATAAATATAAAAAAGATGGCAAATTATTGGAGTTAATCTGTATCTGTGTTCCCTAGCTGCGTCCATGTTTATGACTAATATCATGCTGCTCTGGTGGACATCAGACAGTGTACCGCTACCAACGTACTCAAGCCGAAAGTTGTAAAGGAAACTCTGCAATGGAGATCCGAGCGGCTAGCGCAAGTGCAAAGTTTCGTCAATCAAACCGAACTGACAAGTGGATTGAACTCACAATGCAATTATTTCACCGAACTTACAATGCAATTATTTCACCGGGGTTGGTTGACCAGATGACCGCCACGGTCTTTCGCCAATCCTATGACACAGTGCCCGTCTTTACTTACACCGATCAGCTATTATGCCAGTGTTTCCATTTGCTCTAATTTTCGCTAATGGTTGGTTTACTGCATGGGATGGCTTTTGTGGTGCTTCTGCTTATTGGCTGAGTCATATGAAACAATAAACCATCACCATATCTTGTTTAACGGAAAGAGTGGGCACATGATCAACTGTCCGCTTTATGACGCAATACACGAAAAAAACATACTTCACATAAGAGCAATCCATGCATCCTCCAAAGTTCCCCAAAGCCCAATTTAATAATTATTCATAATGTATGCACTTGGAATGCAAACTGTTCTTTATGATTAGAAATGTAACGTACAAAGATTTTGCAACTACTGTACGACGTCACAGATATACAAATACTTATCAAACGCAATATAAAATGCGCATGCTTGATTGACGAATAAAAAGCATATTGCCCCGTAATATATTGACAAACAGAAACGAGTGTGCTGGATAACATTCACAATTTTGCCTTGCCTAGCTTAAGCTGCTGGTTTTAAGTGTCCTTTACGTTTACGAACCTGGATCTGAAGTAGTGATTTTTCTACCTTTTTACGCTCGCAAATAGACAAAACCCAATGAAGGTTTGGTGGGGCGGAAAATGATAAAAGTACTTGCACAGCCGACGAATAGCGCGGAACCATTTCAAGACAGACAGGAGGCAAATTTAAGTGCAAACACTTCACAAAATTTTGCGCTAGTTTGTATGAGATTTTTGGCCTTCACGGGTTCAGCCTCTCATCTTTTGTCATTTGTTTCAATTTGGTAGAGGTAATTTTATTTTGACAAAACATTAAAATATCTAATATTGTCTATGTTAAAATCATCCATGAAGCAGAACTACAGGCTTTTGTCAAAATGCAGATGATGCACATGACCCTCACCAAACAAGTGCTTTCCAAAAGAGAATGATATTTCGAGAAATGAATAGCGTTACGTTGGAAGAAATGCCAAGTTAATACGACAGATGCTCGCCTTAATCTGTTCATTGCGAGTTGAATCATTGCACACCTGGTTGGCAATAACTGTAGGTCTCCTGTAGTCTTAACGGACACCAGTAACAACCAAGTTCCATCCATAAAAAGTGGAACATGCGGGAGCGCAGACATAACGCCCTAGCATGAGAATTGAACACATTTGATAAAGTTCCTTAGAGCAATATCATCGTTTTTATCAAACGAGATAACTATTTTCTAACAATGAGATTTGAAAGCCGTTTCGATAATTCTTTAGCGCAAGGATTATCTGGCAAAAATGAACAACCTGTCTGTCCACCATGGCGCGGGGCCTCCAGAGGCGCGGGGCATAATGCAGCTGCATCGGATGCATCGGCTTGAGGCCGGCCCTGGCTTTAAAAAGTGAAAACAGTTCACATGAAAGCGAAATGGTTCCAACCACGAATTCCATCTTGACACAGAGACAAGAAGGCTATTGATAGGCAACTAGTTTCCTCAAAATATTCTTACTACAAAGCACATAAAAATGAACCACCCTTCAACGGTTTGGTGACTACTGAGTAATCCGTTTTGTGGCAGCTTATGGACATTTTGTGATTGTGGTATAACCATAACGATGTTATGCAACTACTATTATGAGTGTGCAGCGTGGATAGGATGAGGACTATTCAATGCAGTATCCAGTTAACAGCAGCGAGGTTGCGGCACCACTGGCACCTAAGTAGCATAGCAGCGCCACAGATAGGTGTGCATCGGCGTGTACCTGATAGCAAGATGCAGGAACACAACCAACTGATATTTTCGGGGGGCAAAATGATGCAACTTGTTGCTGTACCTAACAAATACATACGTTTGTGAAAATTTTGGAGGGGAGCAATTGCCCGATTCCTCCCCCTCTGGTTGTGGGCCTGGCAAGATGTAACAGTAGGCGTTAAACTTATTTTGCAGAATGTTCCCAACAAAATCGTTCATTTTATTATTCACACTGAATTTTCTTCTGACTGATCCTCAAAAAGCTCACTTTTTAACCCTGAATGGATTAATGTCTGTTTTCTCATACGTGAAATATGCAATAACTCTAAACCACAAAAGATTCAGACAAATAGACAATGAGCAACATAATTCTCACACAAATTCCTGCACAGTGTTGCAGTTGACTGCATCGCCTTGAACTACTGAGGCAAGCACAAGAGAAACATGGCAATTCGGGGCATTAACTAACAGGAAAGCAACCAGCAGCAATAGAGCTCTCTCGAAGAGTTCACTCTACTACTACTAGGTTGCACTATCATTATATAGGGATAAGTGAACTACGATAATTCGCTTGTAGTGACTATCACAGTGACTTGTAACTTATGGGCACCATCTAGCGGTGACCATTTATTTACATGTGGTGCCATCTCCCTGCCGCCACAACAGGCTACGATTAAATTTTATATCATCATCACCTCAATGTAACTTACTCCTTCGTTTATCATGTCGACTGTCAAATTCATCAACGAAATTTAAATCTGTTTTTCAGCTAGTACCTTTCAATTTAAAGTATATCAGTGCTACCCAATCTTTCACTGGTAATGGAATTTCTGGGAAATGTTTGCACTAATTTCATTTTTTTAAATTTTCTCTCGCATGAAGCACTGGTGACGGGAAGAGTTAAAGCTACCAGTAGCAATCAATTAAACGCAGCTTTTTAAGTAGCTCTAAATGAGAAAAATTGTTCGAGCGGTATATAAACAGCTTCGACTCGTTCCGAAGCAAATTTGCCCCCTGCCGCGGCGATTTTGGGTGAACACTCTTGCCCAAGGAGTGCTACGGCAGTTCACTCAGTGGCCGTGGATCGAACCCCCAAACTTCCAATTGAGAGGGGGACACTTACCGCTGAGCTAGTACCGCCCCAATTTTACCGCTGAGCTAGTCCCGGGTGTAGTGGGGCAGGAACGCGTGGGAACGGCCTTCCCACGCCCTTTTCATGTTTTGCTTTAAAATGAGTTTAAAGCTGTTTTTAAATGGCTAGGTGTTTGGGAGCGTTCCCAACATCCCACACTTTTTTGTTAACACTATATCCCTGATTGGCAGCAATGGATTCCTACTGTGTGAGGTCACATTTACAACCACAACGTCACTTTCATGAAACTGATGGTTTTACTTCACAACTAGCGCCTCAGAACTTGTCTCCGGTTCTGTGCCGGGAGTTTCGGAAGCATGGTGCATTGATTGGTTAATAGTTTTATCCAATATGACGCAGCACATACGTATGCGAAAAAGTTGTCTTGAGAAGGAGTTTACGTAGAGGTAACACAGTTTCGTGAAAAATCTTTTCATGTGAAGTTCGTGAATGCCATCATATTTGCAAAAATTTCGTGGGGGGCAATTGCCCGGTTTGCCCGTTCCTGGTTGCAGCCCTGCCGGGAGCCGTTGCGCCGTTCGCCTCCCCCCTCTGCACTCCATTGGCTGGGGTGGATCCAAAGAGTGAAATTAAAAAAATTTAAATGTTGTAACTAGATCTGTTATGTCCAACCGCGGTCCGCGGGGCGCATGCGGTCCTGTCGAAGGTTTTGTGCCACCCAGTTTAGGTTTTCGCTGTAGTAAAAGCATCCTATTTTCTGACAACCTGTCCTTCTTTTGACAATCTTGACGTTTTTGACACAGGTGGCCCTCAGTGACGGTTTACCACGTCTGTTGCCATTGCAGTTACGATTTGAACACTTTCAGTACCTTAGGTTAAGCTAAATTTAGTTTGCTAAGATCAAAGTAAGCCATTCAATGTGCGTCCCTCAATAACATGTCATTCATGTGCTGCCCTCATTAATATGTCATTCAATGTGCGGCCCTGGTTAAAATAGTTTTTGGCTCAGTAAGCCACGTGGGTTGGACATAGCTGAACTAGATTATTTTTCCTAATACATGCTGCATGGATTTAATTTTTCGAAACTTGTTTTGTTGTCAAAACTAATTTTTACGTATTCAAATGCCAGTAATTCTCAGTTTCTTCAATTCCAGGGACCTATACTGTAGGTGTGCGGCGCACAGGGCACACCTATCAAACTGATAGTAACGTGACCTGGTCTAGATCGTGCCATCAAGGGACAATCACAAAAAGGATTGAAAGATAATCAGGGTTGAGAAAAACTCTTTTTTTTTCACCTAGATTTTTTGTTTTTTTTAACCCTTAAAGCGGAACACCCGGTCTGCCCCGCTTACCGTTCGAACTTCCGACCGAGGAAGTGATTAAAGCCAAAGCTCGCTATCTGCGCCTTAACCGATTTGACCAAAGCAGCGCTTTCCTCGTCATTTCTGATCGAGGCATTTTGAGTTTCGACTTTCACATCAGGCACATTCACCTGATGCAGTTCCCTCTGACTTAGCCGAATTCCATGTAGTGGCACTTGTGTGACCACTACACCCTGCTCAGGTAACCTCTGCCCAATTTGGGCAAACGGTTCTTCTACTTATATTAAAAATTAGTTCACGTAGAAAACTGGTTCTTTCCGCAGCTGCATTTTTTAGACGCTCTTTCGGGCAGTCCTATCGAAATCTGCATAAGTTTTGTAGTTTTCGATGGGGAACAAAAATTTGCCCAAAATGACCCACCTGAGGTTACCTGAGGTGTAACGAAATTCCTACACAAAGATCCCTCCTAAGGTAACCTTGACCAGTTTGGGCAAAAGGAGTTGGTGCGTGTAGGTTCACTAGTAAGCCACGCCAGCAACCTTTTTAGACCTAAACCAGCACGGGCGCAGATCACACGAGTGCAAGCCCTGACGACACAAACCATTTTGGCGCGAATGGCTCCTGCTCAGCTCGTGGTTTTCATTGAGAAACAGGCAGGAGAATGTATGACGCCTTCTCCGTCAGAGGAAGGAAATTGGAGCCAGAATAGGCCTGCACCGTGTGCACTTGTGGTGAAAGGTCAAAGCATTTTATTGAGGACATGATGAACCTTGTGCTTCTCTTTTCCTAACTGAAGTTTCTAGAACTCTGGCTTAGCCAAAAAAGGCTTGCTCCTTGTTGTGCGTGCACTTGTGGTAAAAGGCCAAAGCATTTTATTGAGGGCATGAACTTTGAGACCAGACAACGCTGTGGAACCTGTCCACCATCAAAACAGAACAAAACGTGGTTCACGTGCCAACTGCCAACGATGGGGAGCACTTGTCTGCATTGATCACTTTCAAGTTTTCTGCAAAGATTGCTCACACCCCTGGAATACTAATTCCGGGTGATTTCCACCCAGACAGGAGTGGTGGCCACATGGTCCCTAGGTGAAAATCACCCGATATTATGGTTGATTGTGAGTTCGGGTGAAAATCACCCCACGTTATGTTTAGTGTGAATTCGGATGAAACTCACCCCGCGTTATGTTTAGGGTAATTTCGGGTGATAATCACCCCACGACATAGTTAGTGTGAGTTTGGGGTAAAACTCACCCGACGTAATGGTTAGAGTGAGGTTTTTGTTTCCTTGTTGATGCCTTGATATTGTAAAAATTGACAAAACTCCACTAATTTATAGTTTTCATATTTCAATTTGGGGGGTGTTGGTGCATTGTATGGGGGGGGTTAGCCCACCAAATCACCCCTGTGGCGACGGGACTAGCCGTATGTGAGACATGAAAGTCAATAGCAGCGCCGCGATCAATCTGATTGCCCAACAATTGTCGTAAAGCATTTGCCCATTTTGGGCAAGTTTACTTTATATGCCTGATTTTTGTAAAATATTTGCCCATTTTGGGCAAGGTTGATTAATGTGGCTGAAAATTACAATGAAAATTGAAAAATTTCATGTCTCAACCTAATTTACTTTTATTGCAGATAGAATCACAAGCTTTTTGTTTAAACCACCGACCACTAACGACGTCTACTGGCGGAATTTTGTGATTTTTCTTAACTTTTTTGTTCATTTGTTAAGAGAACTTCTCACATTTTTGTTTGGAAAATTGCTTTTGTTCTTCATCATATAAAAAATTTTCCAAAATCAAAACGTTGTTTTTTTTCTGATCAGATGAGCTTGAAAAGACTTGCTAAGTTGTACAAAAACCCGCGCGCGCGTCCAAACCTGTCAGTTAGTCCATCATAAGTGAATAAACAAAATCTGCCCATTTTGGGCAAGGACAACAATGGTGTTTGTATTTAGAGGTTACCTGAGCAGGGTTGATCCGTTTCTTTTTTTTGAAAAGAAACACGTTTTTGTTCTTATTTTAAAAAACACAAAAATCCCATTCTGAAACCCCAATGTTTTTATTGATCATGCAATATCACCATTTTAAAAATTACACACTAATAACTTGTTATACCAATTGTGGCATTCGAATTTGAGGATAATGAAATGTACCCCATCTTTGTTTTCGCAAAGTGTTGTTCGTCAGTTCACTCCGAAATGGTAAGGCTTGTCAAGCATGCGCACAGCAAACAGAGAAAAGCCACTCCCACACAAATTCTGCAGTTTCACGTCAAGTTTATGTACATGCCTTGCTAGTTCAACATCTATATAGCGTATTTTTTTCAACATATGATTTGGTATGGTCCAACTTCAGAAACAGCTTGGATGCAGAGAAGGTAGAATATACTGATTGTTCAGAGCTGAAGAATAAAACCGTTAGAATTTACTTAAACTGTTCGCATTATTTTTCTCTTTTTCGCAAGTCCTTCAAATTTTGTTGCTGTTCGTTTTGTTTCATTTAAAAAGTTTACAGTTAACCGTACAAGTGTGCTGCTTAATTTACTTTTTACTTCATAGTACATTTTTCAAAGAAAAAGAAAATAGTGGTATTTTTGGTGGGTTTTATTGCTTTTTTTAAGAGAGCTTTTTAAAAAAAAACAGTGTTTTTTTGGATGGGTCCAATTACATCAACCCTGAAGATAGATGTGGACGTTTCATTGATTTTCTGGGCCAAATTTCAAAACTTTCCTATTTCAACGTGTTGATTTAGCTGATTTTGCGATGCATCACTATAGACCCCATTTCGTTTCTTGTGCTATTACGCTATTAAAGTCGCACACCTGTGCTTGCAATATGTGCTTCTTTTGAGCTTCGTCATTAATTGGCAGTTCAGGCGGATTGATCACAACGGCTCATATAAGCCCGTATCTGTTCTTTCCCCTTAGTAATTGCACATATAACAGCCACGTAATAGAAAACGAAAACTTTATTGCATACTTGATGCGCATTCTCAATTCTCGTGTAGTTTACAAATATCAAACTGTCAACCTTGGGTGCAGTCCCGTCGCCACGAGGGGGCTTTGGTGGGTTTAGCCACCCCCAAACAAAGCTCCAAGCCCCGTATTGAAATATGAAACACTATGAATTAGTGGATTTTTTCACAAATTTGAATGTCAAGCCCCCCTGCACAAACGTAAAGCCCCCTATTGACGACTTTCTGGCGACTGTTCTGCTTGGGTGTTCACCAACCCCGACGCACACCTTATGATCGACTACAATTCGGCATGACATTCGCGCAGCCTTGTATTTTCGCAGTTGTGAACTGCGCTAACGTAGCACTGAATGCGTTCTACTCCCCTGTTTTAACGGGTTGCCGGATATTTTTGCAGTCACGAAGTGCCCGCAGGGCCGGCCCTAGCAGGTGCGGGGCCCAATGCAAGAGCTGGGCGCGGGGCACAACGCAAGACCTAGGCACGGGTCCCCACGAGCAGTGTTTTTGTGACGTCATCGTGTTCAGTCAACCATGTTACGATCGTGGTCGAGCGCAAATGCAAAGCACTAACACGAGAATTGAGCACGTTTACTAACGTTCGATAATCATAGAAGAAAGTCTCTCGTTCCGACCAGAGCGTTCTTTGTTAACAATGAAATTTATATGGCGTTTCTACTGAATTATCAAGCGCAAGGTGTATCTGGCAAAAATGAACAATCTACCCAAACACCATGGCGCGGGGCCCCAGAGGCGCGGGGTGGTTGCATCGGCTTAAGGCCGGTTGCATCGGCTTAAGGCCGGCCCTGACTGCCCGTCTTAGGAGACCGCTGATAATTTGCGTTCATTACAGTGACACATTGTAGCCTACAACAACGAGTAAAGAGAGGGCGTATAGAACAGTGGTCCTTAACAGGAGGACCCTCCCTGCAGGGGTGGCATCAATCAATTTCCAGGGGGAGCGAGCCCTTTCGCGTCCTACAACATATAAAATTTGATCATTAAATTTACCAACAAATACATTTGTTTCTATGGATTATTTATTGGTATGAAGACTTGAAACAAAGGATAATTACTTAAGGAAGGCGTGGTAGAAAAAAGGTTAAAGAACCACTGGTATAGAATAATATGCACTATACGCCGGAGAATGGAGGCATGGCGGGGGCATTGCCCCCTCTGCCCTTTCAAAAGGGTGGCAACGGGAGCGAAGGTGCCTTTTCGTAACAGTATCATATGTAATTTCATGGTTTATCAAGATCGACTTGAAACAAATTTGTTGCAGCTATTCGGGCACCCAGAGAATTCAAAATGTTTTTTTATAATTTCTGTTATTATTTTGAGGTCAACATTTTTGATGAACAGAAAAAAAAACATAATTGGTAACGATTTTTTTGTTTTTCATAGGTTTCCATTGCCCTCAACTCTATCACTGCTCCCCCTGCCCTACCGCTGCTCCGGCGTCCCTGAACATGAATTTTGCGAACTTGAATATGACGTGATTGTGACCTCACAAACAGCTTATATCCAGTAGCAATGACCACCATAGGCCACTGCTCAATACTAGAACTTGGTAGGGGGCATCCAATCAAGCAGTCGCCCCGAGCATCACCAGACCTCTGCATCCGAGGAAGGGCGTACGCAAGGGGGGTGTTGGGGTGAAAAACACCCCCTTCACCTTGACATTTTACAAAAACTTTATTACCTGCGCAACGATTGTTTTCGCATACTTTTTGCTTGTTGATTTGTCGACTAAATGCAAATACCACGGAATGAATTTGCATACAAATTTCAAGGAACATTGTAAATGGGCCAAAAAGTAGTAATTAAGTTTTGGTGGGAATCTGGGTCTGGGTTACGTCTGCATCCAGAAACCATCTCACCACTTTTTGCAGACCTTTCGTCCAGTAAGCATATTTATGATTGTATTCCCAACAGTTCACTTTATCCGAAACAGTTGTCTTTATTTTGTCTGCTATGGCTGATCAGCGCAAGTGCTGACCGTATTGGCTACATTACTAGTTTCTGTAGCATGATGAAACTGTTGCACGAGCTCCAAATAGCAGTTGATAACATAGAAGCATTCAGGCATTTGATAACGTCTCAGCAGGGAAAAAGGAAAACAAAAAATTTGCTGAACTTCTATACATAACAAAAAATTGAAGTTTTCTTGCGTACTTTATGCGCATTCTCAATTCTTGTGTAGATTAGCAAGTTTCGACCGATCTTGCAAATCGGGGTGTGCAGACAGTCCAGCCGCACACTTTCTACGCTCGACGGCTCGTATGCGACAAGACATCAGCGCAGCCTCATTTTACAGTTGTAAATATCTCTGACGCAGTGATGTTTGTGTTTTACTCCCCTGTTACGCGTAGCCCGATATTTTGCAATTACGAACTGCTGTGTCGTAGCGTTGAACTTATTTTCCTCCGATATCATAACCAGGAGCGCTGATACCGTAGTTTATATTATTCAGTACATGACACATAAATTAAGGGGAGTGCATGTAGAAGAACATGCATATTGTGTCAACAAATTCCGTGAAAACGTTGGTTTGGAAACATGAATATAACGTCAAATTATGACGTCACAAACAGCGTACACGAAATACAAATGACCACCATATGCCACTGAATGAAAATCCCCATGAAAACTTTCTGCGTACGCCACTGCATCCTAGGATGGCGGACAGACTTTGATGTCCTGTCAAACTTTATTAACTAGCTTCTAAATTCATATGTTATCAATCTGTGCGTGCTTCATTGTGAAGCTGCTTAGTCTTTGCCTTAGCAGAATTTCTTTGCAGTGTGAAAAATAACTGAGGACAAAAGTAAAAGCTATGCAGCGAAATCACCAGTTTACTTCCAGCAATACAAAGTTGCTTTTTCTGCTTGGCATTAAGAGACAGCATTTGAGTTTTAATGATTTCATATGTTTCGCGCTTTCAGGTAAAAATAAGCTTTGGGAAAAAACTGAATGTGGCAAACAGAACTATTTGAGCAGTTGATCTACAAAAATATTCAGTGCTGTTTGCTCAGCCGCAACCACCGATTTCAATGCTACTTAATATTAACAAATAGCAGAACACGGTAAAGGCTCTGAGTGATTGCTCACACATGTTGTTCGAGATGCAAAGTTCTCCAGGGAGCGCATTTCATCCGAAAATTTGTTTGGTCCCTACGACAGCAAACTGTTCAATTGCAAAATGTGCAAAAATTGGCTGATACATCACCAAATCAGAAATGTTTTCGAATTTTTACGGATTACAACAAATGGAAACTTTAACTAACCTGTCGCTACACTAATGCTGGACCTAGCAGCAGGACAACGTCACGCGCTTGTTGAGTAAACTTTGTTAACGCTAAGGACGAAGGTGTAGTACGCTTACGCAATGGCCAGAAGCGATTATTCAAGGGATATAACAAATAAATACAGTTTCGATGCGGGGTATGAAAGTGTAACTGACGACAATAAGCAACAAACTCAGTTCGTAGACTATCTTACGTAAAGTCGAAAGATTTTCTGCAGCTCTCCACAGGACTTTGGCCATTTTGCAAAGGACCAGGTTTGGCATTGTTACTGCACTTTGACTTTACTGTTTTTTGAGTGCTGCTTTCAGTTTGAAGAAGATACCAACTCATTTCCCTGTGAATGCACACAGACGCAAAACCCGGTTCACTGGCAGTGAGCTTTTACGTATCTGCTGGAGGGTCGCATCTCGTAGTCTTCAACACAAACCAACAACAGTCCTTGCGCTTCATGAAGAAATTCGGAACATGAAGGATACTGAGGCCGATAAAGCCGCGTGAAACACCTTATCAGGGCCAAGAACCTGAGATTATTGACAACAGCGATAAAACAACGTCACTTCAACTATCAATCGGACGACGACCGGTGAAGCATTTTCGTACGGACAGCAAGCGACATAAAAACGGACGCATACCGTTGGTAAGTGTTTAAAGGCTAGCAACGCAAAGGGTGCGAAACGTGTTGTGCTCACCAGGTGTACATGTCGCCCTAATAAATACAGAAGCATAGCAATGAAGTTGTACAATTGCGACGGGTGCAAAACTTCCAGTCAACGAGGTTGCCCTTTGACTCGGGGATGCAGGTCGTGAAGAACTTTTCTTCACTCGAAATAAGTTAAGGTCGGTCAGAACATTTTTGAGCCTAGAAGTTCCTTGTTCTCCATTGCGGAGTTAATGTAAAAAAAGCTCGAATGCATTAAAACAGACAGGCACAGTGGGCGAAGCACTCAGTTCAGTGACGGAGCGTGACCATCGTGCCACGTGATCCAGATGCTCGGCCAACGCAACTGCAGGCAGCTTTCGATGGGCGAGTCCGCAGCCCTGCTGCTGCACTCTTGCCAGTCGATGTGGCGCACCGTTCCTTTGCGGAACCGAATCTGCAACGAATCCAATGGTTGGTCAGTGATTTTGAAAATCGCTAATGCCTGGGTTGATCATTAAGGTGAGAAAGGTAAATTGATTGTCAATTACTGACATTCTCTTACAGCAGTGGTTCTCAAACTGTGGTACGCGTACCACTAGTGGTACGCGAAGACCTTCAAGGTGGTACGCGAAGACCTTCACGGTGGTACGCGAAGAGGCCTACTTTCTGTTTTTCTTCACAAAAAATATATTCACAGCTGTAGTTTTTACTTGTCGGGTTCTGTTAATAAATTCCTGAATTTTTGTGTTGCCTACTTCCCTTGCTGTTTTCTAAAAACGGCCATTAAAATTTCTCACAGCCATTTTGTTCACGTTGCATTTGTGTCAATTCTGGTTTTCCAGACTTTTGATCGACTGATATTTGGCACATTGACTTTTTCTGGAACAAGGTGGTACATGATGACAGTACGGGACACACAAATGGTACGCGATCAGAAAAAGTTTGAGAACCACTGTTCTAATCTAAAGGCCAAGCTACACTGAGGACGAGCCAGGAGTTGCCAGGCGCAAATCTTTGTATCTTTTATTGCGTCCAGGAGTTGTCGTGCCGAGCTGTGCACGGCGCAGAATTATCCGATGCAATAAAACAAACAAAGGATTACGCCTGGCTACTCCTGCCTCGTCCTCAGTGTAGATTGGCCTTAACTCGAAAATTAATTAGAGTCTGTGCTTGCAACAAAGATAAAAAATAAACGCATGCTTGGTGGTCACAGAGTACTGCCGTGTTAGCTCAGCCCAGAGGTCAGCTATTGCAACGTCATAAATTATAAAAATATATTGTTACCCCCTAATAGTTACATATTGACCTGCACTTCTATGATGTGTGACTTGCAAGGGCTGTGTGGCTAATACAATGTATATACGACTTTGTGTAATATACGACATGCAGAAAGCGTTCGCGGGCCGCATTAAAACTGTCCAGCGGGTCGCATGCGGCCTGCATGCCAGTGTTTGGACCACGCTGTGCTAAATGATTCAGTGACCTGTACAAACAAACACAAGTGTTGTTGCTATCTCCCGTTTTCTTTTTCTCTGGTTTCCAATGAGTTGCACAATGTCTATGGTTGGCACTGCAATGCATTTTCACTGTGTGTACGTTGGCTTTTGGAATCTAGTGTTCTTTTGTGAATCTAGTGTTTTTTTATCATTAAATCTAGTGCTTTTTCGTAACAACAGAGGGGACGGGACACCGGGACAGACGTTTAAACCGGGGCAGTCCCGGCCAAACCGGGACGTATGGTAGGTCTAACCCGAGGGTGCACCAAAATATGCGTGGGGTGCACCACTAAGAAAGGGTTCACAAAGGTGCATCACAAACTTGTCACAATAAACAGATAATTTTTACAAAAACTTTCTGTTAGCAAAAATGAGCCATTAACCAACCAGTGACTTTCAGGATTTAACCAAGACTTGCACAATCTAAAGTGTGGTGCATAACCATCACACCATATCAAGCTAATTGCAATTAGATAATTATTCGTGATTTATAAGCAACAGGCAGTGAGCCATTGTCAATTGAATTATGCAGCTGAGTTACTGAATTAAGGGATTTGCTTATTTAGACCCGGTACTTACAGGCATGGGCGCAATTAGGTGGGGGACACGGGGGAAGTGTCAGTAAATAGGGTGCATGAGTTTAAGTGTTAAAGTAAATAGGGTGCATGAGTTCGTCAAAATATCTTTAAGGGTGCACCGTAACAAAAAAGGTTGAAGAGCACTGGTGTAGCCTATTTATTGATCTTTCAATTATGTTGAAGTTTAATGCTGAAATTAATTTTTACAGAGCTAAGAATAGTGCGACAACTTAACTATATTCAGTTTATAAGCTTTTCGTAACATGTCGAAGCGAAAGTGCAGTCCAACTTACATAAAGTGCGGATTCATAGCTATTGAACACGGGGGAGAATCTCTGCCGCAGTGTGTAATTTGCATGAAGACCCTTGCTAATTCAGCTATGAAACCCAGCCTGCTGAAGCCAGTCCCGTCGCCTAGGGGGACTTTGGTGGGCTCATTCCCCGAACAACTCCAAACATCCCCAAATTAAAATACGAAGCATTATAAATCAGTGGAATTTTTGTTAAATTTGAATGTCAAGCCCCGCCTGCACAAACGTCAAGCCCCTCTGCACAGAGGTAAAGCCCCCTATTGACGACTTTCTGGCGACGGTTCTGGCTGAAGCGGGCCGTCGTACTTGACGCAAATTCTTACAAGAAGGACCGAGGTGAGAGCGACTTGGCGAGAACGTCAAGCGGCAGCGCCAGGACAAGACCGGATCAATTTACCAGAGAAAGAAGAATGTTGGCAAAGAATCGTATGCAGTCGCTTTCCTGCCCTCCTGGTAGCTAAAAATATGAAGTCGCATATTATTGGAGAGTCTCTCGTAATGCCAGCAGCAAAGATCTTGGTTAAGCACGCGATTGGAGAGGATGCGGCTGCGAAAACAGAAAGTGTGTCCCTCTCTAACAACACTGTTAAGAATCGAATAGAGGAGATGCCAGTCGATATTTCCGAGCAAGTGATTTCGAGAGTGAAAGACTCAAAGTTTGGATGTTCCATTCAACTGGACGAACCGACGGACGAAACAAACAACGTTCAGCTGCTTTTCTATGTTCGCTATACGGAAGGTAATTCTGTGAAAACTGAGTTGCTGATGATCAAGGAACTTTCCAGAACAACAAAAGGAAAGGATATTTTCAAAGGTTTGGACAAGTTTTTCAAACTGAATGAACTGGACTGGGAAAAGTTGACTGTACAACAGACGGGGTTCCGTCTATGCTAGGACGTAAATAAGGGTTTACAGCTCATGTGAAAGTCGTGTCACCAGGCCCGTAACCAGCTTGGGACACCAAGGGGGCGAAGAGTTTTCTGAGAGGGGCCCGAAAATTTAAAATATGTCCAGCATTTGTAAACAATGTTCGTGACATTTTTCCAGGGGGGCTTTCGCCCCACCTGGTTACGGGCCTGCGTGTCACCCAACGCCACTATTGTTCATTGTGTCATACACAGATTTGTCCTTGGCGCAAATGTGCTTCCTCAGAATATGTTATTACGCTTGAACCGAGTTATCAAGCTGGTAAATTTCGTTAAAACGTCCGCCCGAAACACCCGACTGTCTAAGCGACTTCGTGAATGTGAAGATTTGAGCTCCAACCACACCTGCCTTCTCTACTACACGGAAGTGCGCTGGCTCTCCCGAAGTAATGCGGCAAGGCGCCTGTTCGAACTGCGGGATGAGATACTTCAATTTTTTAGAGAGAAGAATCACGATTTCCAAGCAGATCTAGAGAGAAAGGAGTTTGTTACAAGATTGGCCTACTCATCGCACATTTTCGAAGTTCTAAACAACTTCAACTCTGTACTTTACTTGTGAGCAGTACAGTAATGTAACCTATTCCTTCTTGGTGAAAAGATGCGTATGAACGATTTTGGTAAAAAGGATATGTAGCCCATGATGTTGACCAGTTGCTATTCAGGACCAGGTTTTCGTACGTACGAAATCCAGTATGCGTTATGTTGGTCACACTCACACGGATGCGAACAGAATTTATGATTTAGCAGTTGTTCAAGTGTATTTTTAACTTTGGGCCCGGCACTGTTAATGCGCTACAGGCCCTGCACTAGGTTGAAAATTCCCTCTGAGGTGATGTTGGATGTGGAGTTGGTCTGGATTTCTAATGCAGGGTGATCATGGGATTGATTGGTAGAACTAGAAAGTGTACCGGCTATATTCCAGAACGCACCTTGAGCACATGCATGACTTGACGTTTCCTCAGCCTCAAACTGGGAACACTGTATACAGTAATAACATTTTGGAGTAGGCCTACAGTTGTGAATTGTATTAGAATTGAAACCGGTTTTAAATGTCAAGTTCAAATTCGTGCGTGAGTTCTAATCTCAAACTGGCTTTTGGAAAATACTATTACCACCAAAAACTAAGTCTGACTTAAATACTGCCCTACGATCTCATTTTAAAACATGTAGTAACACCTACTGTTTCAGCAAATCTTAAACTATGGCTACTTCACGCAAATGGTAATCGATCTCAGCATTGTTCTGTTAGTGAGTGATGTCAAATAACTGTGTTAGGTTTAAATATTTCCAGGAATAACAATTGCCTAGGTCCAGAGTGATAAGGCACTCTTTTCCCTAGAACGGATATGTCATATGATCAGATATGGTTGTTTCTGTTCTCAATATATTAAGTCAATGCGACTGCGACAATTGTAGTTGGTAAATAGTGACATTTTTTAGACCACCAGAGTGTTGCAAAATAAACGTTCTTTTTCACTGAATGACTGTTAAGGCGATGTTATGCGTGTGAGACAATAGCACGTCACTGCAGCACAGCAGTATACAGAAGTCTCACAATTGATTCATAGAAAGAGAACAGTCTTAGATCATAAAGTCCGCACCACTGAGGAGAAAGTGATCATGTTTAGTCTCTATAAAATGCAGCACCCAACGAATCACAGTCATGAGTCGCCACTGTAGTAATGTCTGAGGGCTCTGCTCCTAAACTGCAGTGAAATTACTTTGGTATGCTTACCACAAACTTGAAAAAACACCTCTTGTTACTTCATCAAAGATATATTAGTCAAACCTATTTAAATTCAAAGAAACACCGCAAACCCAACAAAACAAATAAGTTTAGATGAAGAAAAAATTTTGATGCAGAGCTGCAACAACCTTACCGAGTGTACCAGTGGTATGATCAGCAGATGGACCAGTGTTTGCAGATTTCGTAGGACCGCGTTGAAAACTCCAGTCAAAAGCATCTTGTTTACTTTGTACCCAACCTGAAATAAGTATATATTGTTCAATTACCTAGGCCGTGTGAAAAACACACACAAGGAAAAGTTAAATATAATTTATGGGGCTCAATCACTGGTGTAGGAGGCAGGGGGTGAAGTACACCCCAAAAGGATTGATTTGGTGAAAATCCGAGCAAAATCCCTTAAAATCTGTGGAAATCTGGGCAAAATCTCTGAAAACCTTCATAAAATACCTGAAAATCTGTGAAAAAATAGCACCCAACATGCTTTGATTTGAGAAAAATGGCACTCAAAATAACATGAAGAACTTTTTTTAATAGATTTTTTGAAGGTCAAATTTTTTCCAGCAAGTTTGGGAGAATTGACAAAAATTCTTTGCACCTGAAATATTTGCCAGCTCCTACATCTATGGGCTTAAGAACAAGAGAAGGTGTTTATGTTTATCAGTGCTTGCATTAAATATAGTAAAACAGCAAAGTAAATGCGTCATTCATTATATGGCAGCTTTCCACTCAAAAGTCATTGATTCAAACTGAGGATTCCAAACACTGAATAGTTTGACTGGTTTTGTTTTCATGTATGCTTGAACTACGTTCTGTAAATCATTTTTCAAAAATGGTAAGAATGAAAATTACTTGACACTTTTTGCTAAATGTTGATGTCTCTTACCCAAGATAATAACTTCCTTGTTATAATTGGACAATCACTGCCCTAGTGTAACAATCACTTGTGCTGGCTACAGCTTTGAGATACAACACTAGAGGTGTCCTTGTTTTATGGAGTGAACAGTGTGAAGGATTTAGTTTGGTATGACTGGTAGCAGAATTACAGTACACTAGGTGATGTTGAACTGTGGTATATTTGGTGATTTTACTTCTGTGTCAATTTGCTTTACAGTACACGGGATGCATGAAATCTCATAAACTTCCTTCAGTTCTCACTACCTAAATATTTCAACAGCACTCACCTGCACAAAGAGGTAGGGGACCATCGAAATTACAGTTAAAGACTGGGTTCAATTCTTTTGGATTCAAAACATACCAAGACAAAGCAAACCCATCTTTTTCAGTACCACCATCGCTTGTGAATGTAACTCTACAAAAAATCAACAAATATGTCAACAAATCAAAATTCTGAGAGCATCCTATTCGATTATCAATCATGAAACAAAAATAAGTCCATTGCCCAAATACAAACCACAAATAAAACATCTGTATCGATAAAATCTTTTGATTTGTCAAAAGTTATTTACCGCAAATTATATGCTGGTGAATAATTTGTAACTGACCATCTTGGCTCCAGTTATAGGAATAACTTACATCAAAGTGTTTGAAGTTGTAGTGTTCAAATATATTTTCTGTGTACCACAAAAATTTTCTGGCATGCCTGATAAATTCCCAGTTTTGTAAACACTAATTACATCATAACATGGATCTTCAAGGTTCATGTAAAGAGAAGAGAACTGCAAAAGAAATTCCAAAATGCAACTATTAAACCATCACCACTATAGTATATAAATATAAAAAGCATTTCCAAAGAAGCACACGTATCCTAGAACTTGGAAATCATAAAACAACTCCTGTTTTAAAACATAAGTCATTAAAACTTGGTCAATGACTTTATGAAATAGGTTAACAAAGAAAAATGTTTGATCAAGAAATTATCACAAGTTTGATTGAGATTTACCACCATTCTTGCACTCAAAAATATTTCAAAGAGATGGATACAACCTTCATGTCATATACATAACCAAAAATCTTAAAATAATTACAAGAAGAAGTGTCTACATACAACGATAATATTGTTTTTTGGTGCAACAATTTCATATTGACAGTTGGCATTGGGTGGATAAGATGCGTTAGGAAATCCAGGACTAGCAATGATGCCTCCTGCTTTTCCATCAAACTTTCCGCCACATGTACCTCGCACATTTGCTGAAACAAATAGCAATGCCTGACAAATGTTCATATGTTCTTTGTAAAATTTTCATAAAACTAAAACATGTCTGATATTCCCCTTCTCTAACAACATGGTGTGCAATACAGTAACTCAGGTAAAATGCTATGTTAACAGATTGTACTCACCTTTGACATTGTACATATTATACACCTGCACTTCTCATTGCCTTCGTTTCTATGAAATCATGAGGTATGTAATTTAAAGCACAGAACATCATTTTTGTAGAATTGAAAACAAGACTAAAGAGGTGATGTCTTGTGAAAATTTGTAATAACTTTTTTTCAAGATAGCAATTATTAACAAACACCCAGTTACACCATGTCTAATGAACAGAGCTTAATACGAAGTTTATCCTTTGATTGTAGTTAATCCTACATGCTAATTAGGATACATTTGATAAAAACGTATACACACAGTCTGTAAACAGGATTTTAAGAAAATGAAATTTGCATTGACAATTTTTTTTTGACTCAGTTCTTGAGTGAGCAAAGTTGCAATTCAAGTTTCAATAAATCACAGAAAGTATGAAGTAAAAATTAGTGCCATTAACAAAGGTAAGAAAGGAAATTTTTTGACCATGATAAAATTATTTTTTATCAAAACATAAAACAAGTTGTACAACAAACATACTATATATATCTTGTTCCATGTCTCAGAACAAAACAGTAAAACAAGTAAAAATAACAAACGTATCTTTCAAACTTACAACAATCATTTTTTACTGTCAAGTGTTGATAGTTTACAGTGCAGTGTTTGTAAAGCCACATCAGTGACCCACACCAAGCGAATCTATCGCAGTTTATTGCGTAAGGAAACTAGTTTACAGTGCTTTGCTCCTCTGTAAGTGCTTGGGTTGATTTCTTTATAACAGGTTTATTTTTGCTTTCTTGTATCAAATCGACTCCACATGTAAGCTACAAACTAATTGCAAAACTTAGTTGTCAGCAATTTTTTGGTAAATGATGATAGGGACTTTATTTCATCACTTTGAAAAAATCTTGTGAAAGTATAAAACTTCAAAGGACCTATTTTCCACATGTTAAAACAACAAGGAATACCAGGTATAATTGTTACGTTTCTAATAATTCTTGTTTGCAGATCATTTGAAATCAATGTAATTTTGTAATTATTTACAAAATATACTGACACCTAGGTTTGATCTGGTTTAAGATGCAGATCTAAAAGATTGGATATCCAGTGTATTTCAGTGATTCTAAAATGGCACATATAATAAAGTTGTTTGGGTGAAAGCATCACCAATCACCATCCTGGGTAGTTCTTGCTTACCACTGATATCATATACACAAAGCAAAAAACAACTAGGTCTCTTCCAAAATCAAATTTAACAGTAATAAGGAACATAAAATGTTTTGCATATGGTGTTGTTTCATGCCATTTACTGATTTTGGTTTACTTCAAGAAAATAATGAAATTGATCCAAAATTACAAAGAATATTAAACCAATTCAATAACCCCTGCAAATGAAAAGCAAAAAAATGAGGACCAAATAGATAGCTCAGGCTGTTTTACTGAATGTATCTTGGAGCAATGTAATTGCAAAAAAGTTCCAAGCATACATCTGGAATACCACACAGTTTCTTAGGTTATGTATTAGATAGCCCAAATTAAAAGTTTGGAGAAAAGACTAGTTTTTTAATATAAAATCAGCTATCACTGAGATGAAAAATAGACACTTCACAACTTAATATTATATATAGCTTGTTTTCAAGCTTGTTCATGTTAACTACTTTAAACATATTGAAAAGCAAATTTTCAACTGTTATAATTTAGTTTTCCCTATATTACTGCTCCTTTGTAAAATAAGAATTTTGTACCAATATTATTATTTATTGCAATATTGAAATAATTTTCACTGCTAATATGTCTTGTATAGTAGTTATTAAGATCAGATAATCTTATTAAAGCAAACATGAAAGCAGTAACCCAAAATAAAACTCGTGCATATTTTGACACAATCTAATTGATAGATATAGCAGTTTCAGACATTCTAGTATTTGTAAATATAGCTCACATGCATATCATAAGTATCAAATGTGATGTTGTGCAATATGTTTTGTTTTACATTAATTAACTTTAATTGCAAAGTCTTTTCATATTTAAAACTGCAACCCAATAACTTAAGTGGCTATATGCAAAATAAAGTAATTTAATAATTTGAGTATGCTCATATTTGAAATATTTTTCAGGCAGTGTCTATTTTGCTTTCTGAGGCAAAACGTCTACTGGGGCTATTTTGCCTTTCGTCAAACACGATTCGTTGAAGTGGTCCCTTTACAAAAATGATATGCAAAATGTCATGCTTGCCTTAGCAAGTTAAGTCATGTTTACACTGTAAGCAGGCAACAAATAACGCATTTCATTTTTACAAAGCCTAACAAACAGCATAGGTTGGGCAAAGACAGCCAAAGCAGTCATTTAAAAGAAGCGCAGCATATAATTAATGACTGTTAAATTTCAATAGCACAGGTGAGGCACGAAACAAGAGTTCAACAAAGAAAAAAACACAAAAAATGTGCTCGGTTTGAGGTAAATGATTCAAAAGCATCATACAAATCATACACATATATCTCGCATCAGAGTCAATACCCAGAAAGAAGCTGCAATTTCATTTGAAAAGATAACTTGATGGGAAAACAGATGTAATGGTTTAGATTAGCATCCTAAAACCCTAAACCTAAAACCCTAAACCTAAAAATCCAGATTGCAAAAGCTAAATCTGTTACAATTTGTCCAAACTATAATGACCAGCCTAGTTTTTCAATAAAAACATAGCAGGTAGATAATTCATAGGTTGCTCATGTTTAGGCTGATGGTTGCTACACAAAATGATGAAATTTTTTGCAAAATTATCTTGTACTTTTTTTCATGTCAGTAACCTATAGATTAAGAATTATTCTTTTAGCAAAAAGCACACTGCGATTAAAAGTAGAGCCTCACTTCCAGAGGTTGTATGCAAGGTAGCATAAAGATAACTCCAGCAATGACCTTTCTAATAATATTACAAAGAGAAGTACCTTTCCATCCTTGGTACAATCTCTTTTTTTGCAGTTGTTTTTATATAGAGCAATAATCTTGGAATGCCTCATTTCTTTCAGAAAAAGCAACCCCACAATTCTGCCAATCAAGAAGAATAATGCAAAGCACTGGAACAAAGGAATCATTACACTTGAGTAGTTCAGTTGGAATACCATCTAATAAGCTGGGTAGTTTGCCAGATGGTGAAGTTTTGATAGCAGCGTGAAATTCCTCAGTTATCGGAAGGCTGTCCAGCTCCAGGCCTTGTGTAAGGAAAATAGGCAAGAGATCCCAAGAGTTGCATCATTGCCGAGTAGCTTTGGTTGAACGTAGAGGTCCAAAACGTGATCCACCAAAATGCCTAATTGCTGCTTCTCTTGTCCGTGATTAAGGATACCAAATGCAGTTAGCGAACCAACCTTCTGTAATATTCACTTCTCACTCAGAGAGTGTTTGTTCTTCGTCGGTATGGACTACGCGTAGCCTACTAACTAACACCTTACCTGTAATGCACTGCCCTGCGCATCAACACTTCTGTACCCTTGTATTCTGTTCACTAGATTAATATGGACCTTTTGTCTGAGCCAAACACGTAGGAAAATTAAAACATGCAGAGGTAGTTCCTATTCTTAACTTGGCCTCGAAGTGCTCACTGCCCAAGCGGCAGAGGCGATAACTGGTGCTTTCGTATTAGGGGAACAACCAGAATTAAAACCAGGGCTGCGGAGCTGGAGACCCGGAGCCGGTCATTTTCGGTGGAGCCGGAGCTATTTTTTAAATTTAGCTGGAGCCGGAGCTGGTGGTTAATTTAGCAGATCCGGCTCCGGACCCTTTCTGAGATGCATCATCCAACACTTTGCTAAGCGCGCTGAAAAACAAGGCTCTCTGAACTGGCTCACGCCTTACAGCACCTTATTATCGTCAATTATGAATTACGACCAAACAATAGCGCTCAGTGATGTATACAACTGGCTAGTCGACACGCTTGCGGACAAGCCGATCGCATTTGTGAATTGCACCGAGATTGTTTACACAGGTCAGTAGTATCTGACTAGCTGTTAGTCTAAAATAGCCACAATTAAAGTCATTGCCGAACGCCGATAATAATTGGTTAAAGCAGATCCCAGTGAGTTTTGTAACCGTTGTTATTGATTACGCTGTGTGTGCAGGATTTTGAATAAACAAGAAAAATGGAAAAGTGCATTCTCCTGGTCTGCAGTCTCCACACATCGGCTACGCGACACTGTCGCAAAACGCACAAGGCATTCATGATGATACCGTCTCAAATGGCTTTTCAAGTGAAGTTATTTGAATATTCTGTAACCACCGTAACAAAAAGCTCAAGCAATTGAGCCTACCAACCAACTCCAAACTTAAATCTTCCGTTGTTTACCGCTGTTACGTCACGCAATTACGTGTCTATTCCAACTCTTTCGTCACGCGAACTTTGTTATTCACTCATTTCTACCGCGCTTCTATTTTGCAGAGCAGTGTGGTCCAACTATGTTTGACCTACGGGCCATTTTACAAAAACGTGACAACTCGCGGGCCACTTCTCATAAAATGGTGTATAGAAAACAATTTGACAAGATAGAAAAAGTAAAATAGGTGAGTGAAGTCAGTGTATCATTGAAATTATTACACAATAGCAATAAACATGCATTACAAATCAATGCAATGCCTGTGGTTGAGGCTTCTCTGACACTATTGTTCCTATATCAATACCAACATGTTAGCAGTAGCAAGTCGGAGATTATTGACAGTGCTTCGCCTGACGCTCGATTTGACTTCCTTCATAGTAGAAAATGTAGCCCACTCTCACACATTCATGTGCTTCTAAACGCCGAGTGCATTTTTACTGCAAAATCTTTCAGTTTGGGAAACCTATTTATGCTGATTATTTTCTAGAAGCTCTCTATGGTCTAGTTCAGGGGTCTCCAAACTTTTTTGTCAGAGAGCCACTACAGAACAGTTCGAATACCGGACATTTTACGTAATAGGATTGTTTCGGGATGCGTTACATTCTACGAAATCAATAGGTTACAGTTTTTGTAAATACACTATTTTTTCATTATTGACAAAATGTCTTTGTGAGCTGGATGAAATGTCTTTGCGTAGTTTGAAGACCCTGGTCTAGTCTAACGCCGGTAATATTGTATATTATTATTAGAGCAACCAGTTTTTTGACCTAAAAATTTAAAATTTTGACTTTATTTTGACGTATCGATTTTCTGCGTTTTTAGTTAAAATGCGGAATACAAAGCATTTCATATAAAGTATTAGACAACAAACCGATAGGTTATTTCTGTTGAAATGAAACAAAAAGTAGTTTATCTGCAAAATTTGGTATAGCATGTTATAAATTGTCTGGCTACTTTCCAGTGGCATAGCCAGCCCAAAAATTTGGGGGGAGCCAAAAAATTTTGTTTGGGCCAAAATGTTTGACTTTACGCGAATAACACTATTTTGATTGGAAAAACGCCTCCCAAAACACAAAATGACTATATTTTCTACAAATTTTTTTGGGGGAATGGCCCATTCGGCCCCCTCCTGGCTACGCCTATGCTACTTTCGGTTTCATGAAACGAACCTCGTTGATGCTTTGCACTGCGGCGATGTACTTCCACCATGAACCTTTTGTCACATTTCACTTTTTAAGCAGTCACAAAATTTGCAAAATATTCACCCTTAGGTGTTGAGGTAAACTCATAAACATATTCATGCAGCATACTTTGAACTTTTGCAGACTTTTGTTGTTTAACCTTAGGCATAGCATGTTGATGAGTACATTAATAACTACAGCATAGTCAAATCTGAGAGTATCATAAAGCTAAAACCAGTGATGTAGTCGAGACCGTAACCTCCGAGACCGAGACCTGGCTCAAATTTCGAGACGAGACCGAGACCGAGACTTTGCCATGAAAGGCGAGACCGAGACCGAGACCTGGAAGTTCGAGACCGAGACTCGAGACCTCACATTTCACTGATGGTAATTAAAGCTAACTCCTTGAATAATGCAGTAACAAAATTTCTGGCACATTGCCAAATATCAAGATAATAAAAATCATCCGGAATTTGTGCAAACGGCCAAATACTGCAAAGGTTCATTTTTCACTTTCCTCTTAGGAATTTACAACCACAAACCTGTAGCCTTATTTACAAATTCCATGAAGAAATGCATGGACATTGAAAATGTTGGGAGCGTTAAGAACAGTGGTTTTCAACCTGGGGTCGTTTGCCTTTTTCTAGGGGTCGTGAGAGCTTTTGACAAAATTATTCATATTTACTTCTTTATTTTATATTTCTTATGGAACTACTTTTTGTCGTAGCCAAAATAATAGGATCACCTGGCAAAAGTGATAGCCTACTTTTTCATTCAAAATTGTTTTAAGTGTGATTATGACTACCACAATACAGAATACTGTTGCATTTGGCAACGCACGAATAACTTTGTGACGTAAGAATGTGATGTGTTTGTAAATTAGATATCTGATTGCGGCAGCTAAGGGAGTTTTTATCCTAGTATTCAATGGGTTGTGCTGTGGAGTGACTTGTGTACGGCACGGGTCTCTCTCACTGATGCTGCCATGTGCATGAATTTAACAAATGAGTCTTGGTTCAACACAGTGATATCGTACGTTATTTTATAGTCATTGTGAT
>Ga0210059_1000660_pt1 | contig 46146 bp, 30 predicted proteins | sample Ectturendosymbi2_FD_188042 | JGI IMG/M metagenome (GOLD analysis project Ga0210059, IMG submission 188042) | Ecteinascidia turbinata endosymbiont from Florida, USA - Sample 2 (SPAdes) (version 2) | ecosystem: Host-associated > Tunicates > Ascidians > Unclassified | place: Key West, Florida... | reverse complement strand
GCAAAAAGTCGGTGTTGCGAAATTAACCCGGTGAAGCGTATGTAGCGGCGCATAGTCCCACATCGCAGTCTGAGCAGTGTTTCCCCAGTGAGAAGTGTCATTCTTCGTGGTAAAATGGTCATGCCTAAATCTTAAAAACGGTGGTTTGATGTTTTTGCTGCTCTCGCTTGCGTTGCCGATATAAAGGCCTCTCAGAATCACTCCTCTCATTTGGTGCAGCTGGCCTGGCCACAGGTCCGGATTTTGCATATCAACGCTTCCAGTCTTTCGATTATTTTACCACCGGTCGGTCCCACAAATCGTAAAATTACTTTATCCTGGGGCCACTAACCTGTGATGTCCCCCCAGTGTCGGACTAAGCCGCATTTGTTAGTCTGTTTCCACCTCTGTATTCTCGCAAGAACACATACATCCCAGGATCTGTATAATCTTCGCCATTTCCCAACATGGGTGTCGGAGAGGGGGACCACGGCACCCCTATATTTTAAATGATGATATTTAAATTTATTATCAACTCTTTAGTAGAAAATGTTTTTCTCTCAATTTTGAGTTGGTAAAATGATATTTCACCACTGCTGCCCCCCCCCTGGAAAAATGTTTTTGGCCACCACCTGAAAAAACACCATTGGGCCCTCCCTGAAAAAAATCCTTATGACGCCCATGATTCCCAACAATGCTTTGTCCGTCCCGCCCAGCTTGTTATCCTCCCCACTAGCGAAAATCCCCCCAAATCTTTGTGCACGCCCGATGTATCTCTTACTCGTTGGCGCTTGTTCGCGTGCGTATATGGACGACTATAGCACGGAAGTAACGCGCGGGGGACGGCGTGCCTGCCCGGCTCGCCCCGCTTTCATTCGTCAGTTCCGCAGTGCTTCGTGCGGCCGGGTGACGCCAAGAAACAAGCGGACGAGGCCAAGATGCGCTTCGCCCACATCGACGGAGATCACCTGACGATGCTCAACGTCTATCACGCGTACAAGCAAAGTAAGCGACTGCGCGTTTGTTTGTAACAGGTGTTCCCTCCGAGGCGCGCAACTGCGCAGTACCGCCAGGTCATTTGCGCAGTGAAATCTCATTCTCGCGCGCTTGCAACGTTCAAAATTTGATATCTTGTATATATCGCGTAGAATTTTTACGGCTTGAAAAAACACTTTTTTGGTTGTCTGCCTGCGTGGCTGTGCAGTGCATGATCTGTGTAAAATTTTCTTGGAGGGAACACTGGTCGTGACATTGCGGCACGAAGCGAAGTCGCCGTGACCTGTGACCTGATTTCGTAAGGTGGAAATCGTTAGCTGGCAAGCGCGTGTGTGAGGGAGGACGGCAGATTGCTGTCCGCGTTTTTTTTGGTCGATGCCGCTCGTCCCTTGTGTTTTCTTTCCGGCACTGCCCTTGAGAAGTCAGAACGCTGTTGAACTGTGCGTTCGCGTCTTGGGAAGAAAAACTGGTAGCTTGCGAAGTGCTGCCTCGAGCGTCCAGCTTTGATACCAATCACCGGCGCTGCGTGACCACAAGATTGAAAATCGGGCTCTGTCGACAACAAGACAAGCTTGAGTGCTCGTAACGGAAACATGGCGTCACATGAACTCTCTTGCGTTCGATTTCGTTTATATTTTGAAGCGTACCATAGATCGAATTGAATGGTGTGGTGGCGACGTTGACGGCGATTCCCTGTTCAAGTTCAACAACGTTCGGTGCCTTTTTCCACGTAAACCTCTGCCGCGCTTACACCGCTGTCTCGCGCCGTTTCAGACCAGGGCACCGTCCAGTGGTGCTACGACAACTATATCAATAACCGGTCGCTGGCGCAATGCGACAATGTGCGAACCCAACTGGCCAGGATCATGGACCGGTTTGCTCTGCCGCGCAGAAGCACGGAATTCACCAGCCGCGACTACTACATCAACATCCGCAAAGCATTGGTGGCCGGATTTTTTATGCAGGTCCGTAAATCGATCAGCGCCTTTCAGTGTTGCGCCGGAAGCGCGTAATCATGGCGAGTTCGCTTTCCGCCAGCTGCTGTAGAAACAGTGTGGACTGGTCGTTTGAAACAGCACCAACGCTTGCAGTGTGGAGTTTCTCCCTCGGATAATGGCGATCGTGGATTGTTTTCGCTTCGTTACAAGCCACTGAGCGATTTTATTCATTCGCACGTCCGACCTTGATCTGGATTGGTTTGTTGCGAGCTGTGGAAAGCTCTGCACTCGCTGAGTTTTCAACCCGTATCGGACTAACGCTCGCCTGTTCTGACGCCTCGCAAACTCCGCCGTTGTTTTTTCTCGAATGCGGCTTCCGTACTATCTTTCGTCACTTTCTGTCATGCGTTCTGTCGTCAGGTGGCGCACCTGGAGCGCACGGGCCACTACTTGACGGCCAAGGACAATCAGGTCGTGCAACTGCACCCCTCGACCTGTCTCGACCACAAGCCGGAGTGGGTGCTGTACAACGAGTTCGTGCTCACCACCAAGAACTACATCCGTACGTGCACCGACATCAAACCCGAATGGTGAGAGCGATACTTCCGATTACGTTACGGCTGGGGTTGCTCATAGCAACCGTGGATTTGCGTTGACGGTAGTTTTAAGTTTGTTGTGGAAAGGGCGAACAAAAAGCGCCCCGGGTTTAATTCGTTTTTTTAACATGCTGTTAAAAATGTCAAACTTCTTTCCAAGAAAAAACGCGCACAACCTGTACTCACGGACGTTGGAAGGGGGGTGCAAGAGGGCAAGTCCCCCTTAAATTGGAAATTTGAAAAATTCTTATTAAACTTTTCGCTAAAAAGTTGTTTTTATAGTTTCGAGTGGGTAAATGGAACTTTTATCACTTTTCGCTCGCACCAGGAAGTCTTTTTTGCTACCCTGGAAAATCCACTATTGCCCCCCTCTGGAAAAAATCCTTCCGACGCCCGTGCCAGCATTGATCGAAGCTAGCGCGCGCGTATTTCCTACCGACACGCTTCCGCTTTTCCTTTTCTAAACAAACGCCGCCTTGTTCTCGCGCAGGTTGGTGACGGTCGCCCCCCAATACTACAACATGTCCAACTTCCCGCAGTGCGAGGCGAAGCGGCAGCTCGAGCGCATCATCGCCAAGCTGCAAGTGCGCGAGCGGATGGGCAACAACGGCCAGGGGGGATCCAGCGCGTAACGTCACTTCCTTTGGCGTCGAGACGTCGCGAGGTCGCTTCGAAAACACTGTACAGTCATCTTGTGAGACCTCCCCCCCGCGCCTTTCGGGAGGGGTTGCCCGCACCTCCCCGATGCCTTAGTTAAAGATACTGCTTTACTGGGACGACACCACTTGGAGAAAAGACTCGCGGTTTCTTTAATTTTTTTGGAGGGGGGAGGTGGTTAAACACAGCGCGGTTTTGTTCGTCGACACTTTTCGCGTTGTACTTTCGTCGCACAAAGATATTTAGGAAATGGACGCTTTAACGTAACTTGCTTGACAGTTGTTGGCCTCTGCAGCGAACCTATTGTGTTGAATCGAATTCGAGAGGTGCTGTCAAAATCCTTGACTGCTGATTGGTTGCCGTCGTCGTTATGGCGACTGTTTTGAAGTCAAGCAGCAGCAGCTGCTTATTTCTATATTCGGTGATGTCGACTCTTTGATCAAGGAACACTGAACTACGATGTGCTGCAGTGCGCATGTTCCCGCTAGGAACGCATCCTCTCACTTTCTACGCCCTGCAATAAAGTCAGCGGCCTGGAAAAAACAGCCTTTTTCTTGGGTTCCCTTCTAATTCGCCGTCAAGTTACTTGGCTAGCAGCGCAAGCAACGTATCGTTGAAAGCACACACTGTAAGGCCTGTAGCGGAAGTTTTCATTATTAGGTAACAAACGTGATGGGCGGATCATCGTTCGCGCTCTTAAGGCCAAGATCTAACTTTCGTTGAAGACTTGCTGGTTGCCAGGCTTAGTGTCGAAATGCTGTCGCTTTATGTTGTGTCCGCGTCTTACTGGCAAATAAATAACTGGACGTGTTTCGTCATCGTTGTATCTGTTTTGGGACTGTGACGTCTGCGGTTTATCGCACAAAAGAAAACTGAAGGATGCTAAAAAAACACGTCTGCTGCAACCAAGACACGGTCAGCATGTGTTTGTGGTGGGTTTGTTGAAATTTCACAGAAATGCACAACTTCTCTGGTCATCCGGTGCCAAATCGAGGCTCGTCCATGGGACACTTTTTCCCATCTGATGGGGATCCCATGAAACGTGTAATACGAACTACATTATATCGTGGATACGTCTATCCTCCATAGAGCTGTTGCTAAAACATTCAGTTGAAAGTGCAAATTTGGATGAAGTTGTCACCAGGGCCCAACAACCGATTTTCCCGCAAAGAATTCACATGTGCAGTACCACCAGACCATTTGCGCAGTGAAATCTCGTTATCGCGCGCTTGTAATATCCATTTGGGAATGCACAAAAATAAGGAGAAACTTTTTGAATTAACCTTGTACTGCGCATTTTGAAAAGATTTAACAGCTTAGGTAAGGTCGGCGTGGTTTAAACTTTCTTGTGCCTGTTCACCAATCTTCAGAGCGGTGACGGGGCATTATGATGATTTACGATAGCGACGCGACGCCTCGGTTTTTGACGTCATGCTTGCCACTCGCAAGAGGCCGAATTGGTGATTTGGTTTTCTTCCCATAGATGCTGATTCAGTCTCGTCGCCACGGGAGGCCTTTGGTGGGCCTAGCCCCCCAAAAAAGCTCCAAGTCCCCCAAATTGAAACATGAAACACTTGCGGGCCCAAATGGAAAAACAACGGTAGACCTCGACTTCGATACACCGTATCTTCAACATGAAACAAAGTATGAGGAATCAGCAACCAGGACGGGGTTTTAAAAAATTCCCACAAATCTGCATGAGGGTCGAAAACGTTCTATTGAACTCTAATCTTGAAGTTCTGAACCAAACTTTAGCATGCACCGAAATAAATGAAATAATTTATGAAAGCAAAGTCAACCATATCCCGGATGCTTTTTGGCCTCAAATCTTTCTTTAAATGCTAGAGTTCCCTCTGGTCTGCTCAGGTGAAACCAACTAGGTAAGCACCAAGAAGCAAAAAATAATGACAAATATGGAATGGATCTATGGTGGTGAATGACAAAAAAATATTCAGGAAGTGGAAGCAGAGTAGAAACATTCTGATGCAAAGTTTCTGTTGATTTCTTGAAGATTACCGTGATGAGTGTTGACTGTAGTTCAGGCTAAAATATTTTGTGCGCAAAATTGCATTAGTGATGACTGTCAGGAAAATTGAAACACAATTGAAAAATACTCATTCGTTTTCATGCCTACATTTTCTCTGTGGGTCGCGGGCCAGCAGCCCTATGAGGACTCGAACAGTGGCGTGTTAAAGAGGAGGCGAGCAAGGCCCCCGTAAGATATTTCTCGTGTAAATGTTTCTCGATCTTGGCGAAGAACTTATCCACTCATATCCTGTAATATACTCCGAAGCAGATCATAAGCAAGTGGGCTGCTCTGCTTTCAAAGGAGCCCCAACGCAGAGTTGTAAGTCGGGCCGGGGTTTTGCGGTCGGGCCGGGTTCGGGCTTCAGTTTGTAAAAATATTTCGGGCCTGCACACAAAACGTTTTTTACAAAATTCATAGTAACGATGTTTTACTTTCGTGACGTACACTGGTTGTGCTCACGGTGACTTCTGTGAGTGAAGTGATTACGATTTTTCTTCAGCTAACTCTACTTGCAAACACACAGCTGCGTTCTTCTGTCCTCTGCTGGTATTAGTCACACACACACGCTTTTTGAGAAGGCGACAGCGGTGAGGAAATTAGCACGCGATGGCGTTGCTTCAAAAAGATCAATCACTTATGCGATTCCTAGCTTGCTAACGATGGCCTACAAATCGGCTTTTCACACCTATAGCGCCACCGTGGATAGTTTCGCGATAGCTTGTTTTTTCTTGAGAAACATTCCATTCCATAGTGTTATCGTTGACTAACAAGCTAAGTTTCCATTGTTTATGTCAATGTTTCGGTCAAGTTGATTGCTAATTTGGGTGTGACAAAGCCATATACCAGAAGCTATACCCGTACACTATGTTTTTTGATACACCGCAGTTGCGTAGATCTTGACTCACTCGATTAATTTGGTTTTTGCCTAAATCGGGCTTCAAAAATATATGTCGGGCTTGGGCCGGATTCAGGCTTGTGATTTCGGATTCGGGTTTCAAAATGAGGCCCGTTTACAACTTTGCCCCACCAGCAACTGCAACGTGCAGGTACTCTGCATCAAAAGGGCCCGCAACTGCAACGTGTAAGTACTCTGCTGTTGAAGGGTAAGTATTCTTCTTTCAAAGGGGTTCTCAGTAGCAATTGTAACGTGTAAGTAGACCTACTCTGCTTTCAACGGGGCACCTAGCACCAACCGTAAGGTGTCAGTACTTTGCTTTCAACGGGGACCCCAACTGCCACTCTAATGCGAAAGTTCCTGCTTTTAAGGGCCCCCAACGGCAACTGCAGTGTAAAAGTACTCTGCTTTCAAAGGGTCCCCCAACAGCAACTGTAATGTGTAAGTACTCTGCTTTCAAAGGGGCCCACAATAGCAACTGCAATGTGTAAGCACTGTGCAGGGTTGCAAAGGGGCGTCCAACAGCAACTGTAAAACTGGAGAAGTGGGGGCGATGTCAGCTTGCTATCGCTTAACTTTCATGTGTTGCTAGCTTTGTTTTCCCAACTTTCAGTATTTTAAAGTTGTGTATCATGAATACCCTTTTGCATTTTCTGTAATGTCAGCCATGCCGTAGTCTCAGGAACGTATCCGTGGGTGGCCCGCATATCCCCTTCCTAGGCTTGATCAAAAGGTCTGATCACGGTTGACTGAGTATGATGACGTCATCAGAGATCCCCTTTTCATCCTTGCCTCGGGCCGCCCAACCATAAACCTACCACTGGACTCGAAATACCTCACAGTCAAAATCAGAAATTTCAGGTAGTTCTGCTCGATCCACACCAAGACGGGACCGAGCAAGGCCGGAGATATAATCACTCCACCTGGTCCTTGGGCGAACTCTTGGCCGCTTTCCCGTGGGTTTAACCAGCAGCTCTTGACTCGTCAATTACCCGGGACATTCTGGACACATGGCCGAACCAAAGTAGGTGGGATCTCTCGATTCGGAGTAGAAGTAGTTGACATTCAGGGCTTTCCAAGTTTCACAATTGCGCACTTTTTACGACGTGTCACACCATGAACTCTTCAGGGACGCGGGAGAGCGGGGGCATTTCCCTCCTGACCTTTCAAAAGGGTGACAACGGGGGAGGTGCTTTTTGATAACAGTATCACAGGTAATTTCTCGATTTATCAAGATCAACTTTGAACAATTTATTGCAGCTATTCACCCACACAGAAAATTCAGAATGTTTTTCTATAATTTCTGTTATTATTTTCGAAGTCAACATTGTTGCTGAACAGAAACAAGCATAATTGGTAAACGATTTTGTTTGTTTTTTGAAAGTTTTCGTTGCGCACAACATTTTTATTTCCCCCTCCCTTACTGCTGTTCCGCCGTTGGAAATCTTCGCAAAATATTTATGCTTCTAACTATGAAAAATATCAATGAATCTGCAACATACCCCTGAGCCTCGAATATCTGTGCGTCTAAAAACCAGTGATGAAAGTAGAATAATTTTCTTACCGGAACGATCCAGTAGTTGTCAATACCGGCCCAAAATTTCAGCCATAATTGTAAAAAAGTAGTCAAGAGCACGTCTACTTTTCGCCCAGCCTGTACTGTACATTGTAAAAACACAAAAAAATGCACTGTGCATTTTGAAAACAACCATTTCAAAATCAACCAAAGAGCGTTATAGGCTTCGTTCGACAACTTGCACAATCTCCGAAAGCGGGTCAGGCAATCCAACTTGAGTTAACACCACCGTTTTCCGCGCGTCAAGATGTCAAATACTACAACACAACAACAGAAATATAGCAAATTATTTAGAAGCTTTGCACAAAGGAAAGCTAATAATTCAAAACATGGCCGTAGTCAGAGTCAAATTTTTACCGAGACGAATATGTTAATTACGTTACCGGTTTGGTATGTTGTGAAATGTAGTTATGGAGACCTAACATCCTGTCCTTATCTAGTCTGGTGGTATCCTTGGTGGTTGCAACCAGTGATTACTATAAAATGGATGGCCAATTCATTTTATAGTATCACTGTTGCAGCACAGTGTGGCTGCAGTGCTGCTCTTTTTAAAACAGCCACACAATATAATATGATTTGATTTAGCATAACAAAAATGTTTTGTAGCAGCATCACAGGTAGTTTATCGAGGCAAGTGCCTCGTTTGCATCAATGTAGCTACGGCCTAGCAAAAAATCTATAATCCACAGTGATGTAGTCGAGACCTGGTTAAAACTTCGAGACTAAGACTTCATCAAAATTTCCGTGATTCGAGACTTCAAAATTTGTAGATTTTGCCGAATTAAAAAAAATGTTGTCATCACTTCTAAGTTGAATTTTTTTCAAATTACTGGCATTTTTCTGGCCTGTTTCGGTTGTTTCTTACCTGCAAATGCAACAAATACAGATCGTTGAAATATAGAAATTTCACTAAACCATTTCTATGCAATATTCAAAGTCTCGAGACCTGTAGTTATCGAGACCGAGACGAGACCTAAAACCAGGCCTGCACAACTCAGAAAGCTGGAAGGGACAAATCATCAACATAAATTTGCCGCGGGCCCGCAAAAGTCTATTTGATTTTGATGTGGAGATTTCATTGTAGCATGGAATAAAAGCTGGAACGACAATTGCTTATTCAAGGTCGAGCTATTGCAACATTTTTTACAATTGAGAAAGCTCGCGCTGGTCGCCAGAAAAGCTTTGCAGCCCGCGGGCCGTATGTTGTGCAGGTCTGTAAAACCTTCGAGACCGAGACTCGCAAAAATGGGTCTCGAGACGAGTCTCGAGACCGAGACCAAGTCTCCGAGACTCCATCACTGGTAATCCATTTAAAACTCTGCTAACTCAGCCTTAAAATATTAATGCTGTAAAATCTCCAGACTATTCTAGGCACACTAAAAGACTGGATTAGTGGTTTGGTCTTCACAATACCAGCTCATAATCAGGGCCGGATTTAAGACAAGCGGGGCCCCGGGCTAGTTTAACCATTGTGAGAAACTCTCTAGCATTAATGAAGACCCAGCAGGTCAACTCCCCCGTATGTACGGATCTGCATCGATTTTCATATATCTATACAGAACTGTCAGCGCTCGCCCTACGAAGTTTTTTGGTTAAATTCAAGTCTTCATTAATAGAATGTATGTACGACATGACATTACGATAAACTTGAAAGCTTTTAGGGCCTATACACAGCGTAAACTCGCTTGACAGTGTCGTACGCTGATCACATCATGAAAGACCAGACAAGACTGTCATACTGTTATGAAGTACAGTATAATCAACGACACGTCACTGAATCTAGCAACCTAGCATGAACATTACGTGGCAGTTTGATGTTTGAAAATTGTTAAAATGTTTATCTTAAAATTTGTTGAAAATATTTTTAAATCATAGCTTGCAGGTCATTGACAGCAAGCTTATTGTTCACGCAAAACAGTCAGATTATCAAATTGTCATGCTTTCATGTTAACTTGTTAAAGGCTTTTTACATATTATGGTAAGCGAGTATGTAGTTACGATAGGCAGGTAATTTATTGTCAAAAAATCTTCCTTCGAGCTTTCCTGGCTGCGAATTCGTCAATCGTGTCATCAAAATCAATAAGTCGCAGTTAACCATTCTCTACGCAAAGAATACTCAGATCAGACAGCCGCTCTTTTGAGATTGTTGAACGAAGCACACTTTTGATTCTTTTCAGCTTTGAAAATGATCTCTCACCAGAACAAGTTGTGACCATCAAGCATAAGAACAATCTTAAAATTGTTTCCACGTTTGGAAAAACAGCCCGGATTTTTTCATGCTTGATTACTTGGTACAATTATTGGTGGTTGAAATTTCCTTTTTCCGCATAAAAGGTTATGTGTACCTTGTGAAAAATGAGGCCGACCTTTTGGGATCCCATTCAAACGTTTGGTTTAAAGCGCTTTCAAACTGTGTTTGTTCCCTGAAAAATCGCATATGGTTTAAAGCGCTGTCAACCAACAAAAATAGCCACTTTCGTGGCCTGCAAAACGTAACCACTTTTGTGTGATACCCAACGACCGTCGCAGACAACTTTTGATATTTAAGCAAGTGAAGACCTTTCGGGGACCCCCCTATTTGACTGCCCCCACCCCCCAAACGCCGGGTCTGGATCCGCCACTGGTTACGTGGCGGGGTAGAAGCATGTAAAAATTCTCAAAAGATTTCTAGCTATCAGATGTCACTGTAACTGAACAAAGCATAACAACTTTAACTTCTTCCAATCCACACTTTTTATTAATATAATAAGCTGTGAAAAGTTAAAACTCACTCAAAATGTGGTGATTTTTTTCAGGTTTCATAGTAATGAATAAAACGTTTCTAAACATATTGTGTCAAAAATAAACGTTAAACGAGGGTTTTTTTTAAGTGTTTTAGGGACCCGATTCGGGCCTCTAGAATTGAAAATCGGGTCCCTAGAATCAGAGAAAATTATCATCAGGTCTCTACACGTCCATACCGGGTACTTAACAGTTTCCTTAAAAAAACTGGTTAAACGTTCAGATGAAACATATCCGTAGCATTAAAAAGGTTTAGTGGTCTTAACTATGGGCTTGAAAATAGCATCAGCGAATCTCACCAGTCTGAAAACATTCTGAGAGCAGATGCAGATGAGCTATGCACCCAACAGGCCATAATTAGCGTTTTCATTGCAATTTTGTTGTGATTAGCAGTTAGCACCCCTATAAACACATTATAAAAGTGTACGAAATACAATACTTGATTTATGGAAATTACAGACAAGTTGAACAACCGGGTTTAAGTACTGGCATTTGCAAAGCTTGTGCGACAAGGATGCAGGCTATTTCAGCACAATTTTAATTTTTTTTTTGAAGGAATACGGGGCCCAGCTTGCCAAGGGGCCCCGGGCTTAAGCCCCGCTAGCCCCATTGTAAATCCGGGCCTGCTCATAATGCATCTGCTTTGGCAATTGCTTTCTTTCGCTGACTAGATCCACTCTCTTATGCACATTTCGACATCCTAAGTTAATACAGCCTAGCCTATATGAGATCCCCTTATCCTGATTACTTTGAAAAACAGAAAACAACTTACATCTTGCAGCACACGTGAAACTCACTCTGCTAACTACACCAATAAGCTCAAGCTACAAATTTGCATTACCCACACATCAAGATACATGTCTATTTCAGGTCAGCGGTAGTTGACATCAATCTTTACTATTGCATTGAGTTGTGAATCAGAATGGCTCAAGATTACTGTACTACAAAACAATTGAAGTAAAAGAACATACCCAGCTTGAACACGCGCGGTATTACAAACTGTTAACATTTTCCTCCACTGAATATATGCAGCCTTGGCTACAGTGCAGCGATATGGTCAAATCTTGCCTTTTCCCGTAATTTACCCATAAAAAGCAACAAGAGGGACACCAGGTCTGAACGAAAGTGTATAACTCAGTGTTGCCACTCTGTTGTTACGGAAAAGTGCTAGATTTCATGATAAAAACACTAGATTCACAGAAAAACACTAGATTACAAAAGCAAACATACACACGGTGAAAATGTCCAGAAAATGCGTTGCAATTCCAACCACAGACAAGCACTGTGCAACTCATTGGAAACCAGAAACAAAGAAAATGGGAGATAGCAGCAACGCCTGTGTTTGTACAGGTAAATGAAACTTTTGACAGATGACCATGTGACTTCGCTGCAGTTTAACTCAAAATATCTTGTGTATTTCAGATTTAATTAGGTAGAAGTTTTAGCAAATTACAGTTATTGCACGAAATCAAAAGGTCTCAATTAGTTACAGTTACTAATTTACACAAAATTGTGCAATTAATTACATTCAGCTCATTGACAAGAAAACACTAGAAAGCCATAAAAAAACACTAGAACACTAGATGAAATGAAAAAACACTAGATCTAGTGGAAAAACACTAGGAGTGGCACCACTGGTACAACTGTCCTCATCGTAACCTCAAAACGTCTTCGGACATTCTGTGTGACAATTTATACGTAACAATAATTCATTATCAACGCCATAGAAAGAGCATCCTCATCGTGATTCAACTCAACCCTTTGCTCAGCACGGTATTTCACTCATTTTCTGAGGTCTTACACTCGTTCTTCTGCAGAATGTTTTGTTTACGACATGGTAAAAAAACGTGAGTTGAACAACAACAAAAAATACAAACACATATTAACGTACTAGAAACTCTAAGCGGAACGCCGTACTGGCAACAATTCTTTTACCGGAACGGCGTTCCGGGCCGTTCCGGCTTACTTTCACCTCTGCTAACAACAAATAGGGTCAGCCTTCGCGTTTGATTGCAGCGCACAATGCCATATTAAAAGTTGTTTACATTTTTTTTCTGTGGGTGTGCAACAGTTGTCGCATTAGAAAAGTTGTACAGTCAGTGGGCCACGGACCCTGTTTTTGTTTACTAATAGGGCCACATGCTTGAAGAGGTTGAGAACCCCTGGTTTGAGGTAAAGTTCTTTTTTCTTCGGTAAGTCTGAAAATTAATAAATACCGTTTTGGAAAATTGCTAAGGTTTTGAAAATTTCGCAACTATTGGCTATGAACTGGCTAGTGGACCGGCATGATGTTGAAGCTAACAAACTTTTCAGGAATTCAAAGCAAAAGGTTCTTTCTGCAGGTTATCAGTTACAACGAATACACAGGTCCGTATGGCGTCAGCGATGAGGTAGGAAACTGGGAGTTATTCAATCAGGCAGGGAAGACGTGCAAGTGGCAACACAAAGATCACAAAGGTACTCCGATTGACAGATGAGCAGTGCTTCGTTTGTAGAGGTCGATTGTACTTCATTCTTTGCAATGAACGTTTCTTTAACGCTGAACGGTCGCTACCATATTTTTTTACGAAGTCTGTCAAGCAGAAGGGGGACGGGAGAGTTATAGAAAAAAATTTTACTGCACAAGAATCTCTTTACAGCGTATCAAACTTTTCTACATTTTTTGTAAATGTGTTACTTATTGAATCTGTATTTTTGTGATTACTCTCTGTTAATCCCTTCGGGCGACGGGTCTCCTTCTGTGAAGAGTGGATTTAACTAATAGCACATCGGAAATATTATTGTAAGGCTCGAATTTCGTGAAGTTGGAGTTCTACAAATAAGATCAATTTCAAGATGCTTTACAAGCGAAAATTGTATCTTTTCCCTGAAAAACATTGGAGTACAATTTTGTCATACTATTAGTGACTGCAGGCCACATGCCTTGACACACATGCAAATCGATTTCAAAGATAGCAGCTAGTCCAATAACCGTAAAAGTGAGATGCATGGCCTGCAAGTAACGTTTGCTCCCACCTTGACACACCAGCAATCTTAAAAAGTTGCTTGCGAGTAAAGTGATGATCATAGTTAACATCAACTATTTTGCAGAGAAAGTTACTTTTTCTCCTCCAAGCACGAGCACCCACATTGAACACGAAAAGTTTCAGCCGATCGGAGGACCTGGAACGATTGGTTACGCTCAAATCGGCGAATGGAGAGACACCATTCTTGTTCCACCGCTCTCAAACATAACAGTAAGGAGAAATTATTCTTTTTGAAAATGATAGCGCAAAATGTTTTCAACTCTGTCCAAGTTTGTGATTTTGCTCATTGTAATGAGCATATTTTTATGATCGAACTTGTGAACATCAAGTTTGCTGATCGTATTAGTAAACTCACAAACCGTAAGCTGTTCGCAACCACAGTACATGTGCAGCAATATTTGCAAAACAGGTTTGCTATTGAAGCATAAACCCATGAAGATAAGTGTTAAAAATTGTTAAATGAGAGCAGCAAAATATAGTTGCCAAAATTAATTTGTTAATTGATGAAACTACAAAGCATATCAATTAGCCTCAAATAAATTATGTACATTTATGTGGAATTTCGCGGACCAAAACCATGTTTTTCTGAAAACAAATTGCATTGCTCTAAACGTTGCCTGTATTTGACAGAGAAAATTTAACCATAAAGCTAACTTTGCGAAACAGATTCGGTTCAAGGCGGATGAATACACTGGGATAGTTTTAGTGCACTGCCATATGTTGTTCGACGCTGACAGAGGAATGTCCATTCTGACTGAAATAGTGGAAAAAGGTAAAGTTCGTAAAAAATATGTTTAAGATTATTTATATTTTGTTTCATATGTGTTCAAATTAAGAACCAAAATTTCTTTACATCAGCTGCTACATTTTGGTTGAGAAATAAAAATGTTGGTTAGGACATGTATACCATGACAGTTAAGTTGCTTTTTGTAATCACATTACAAACTGTTCCGAGAGCAAATTTTCCAAAGTATTTGCTTTAAGTTGTTTAGCAACAAAAACAAACGTTCTGCACGCCCAACATCAAAATATAAACTGCTTGGCTTTCCGTTGATATCAATTTAGACATGAAGACTTGCGATTTCAATTTATTTTTAAACCGAATTCCTGCCTTTGAGATGAAGTGAAAATTTAGTCCGAAACACTAGTGTGCGTAATCCATGTGAGCAAAGCAGCAAAAACACATTCCAACGAAACGCACACCAGGTGGTATGTGAGAAATGACGTGAAAGCCGCAAAAATAACACGCAATCTAGAAAACGTTCCGATTTTTCAGCAAACTTTTTAGCATTTGTCGCTTGTTCACGTCACCATGACTAAGGGAAACAATTTAAATCGGGTATCGGTACTTCGAAAGGAACACCAATGCCGATGAGTTTCATCAGTCCACACTCCAACCACGCAGGAAAGCTTTGACGACGCAAAAATTGTGCCAAGAAGCAGCAACGCCGTTCAAACTCATGCGCTGAATATGATCGCTGGTTTTAAGAGGGTAGTGGGCCTTGTGGCTGAAGCCACAAGGTTTGAAGCATGACACAGGCAGAGACTGACTCCAGTGTAGATATCATGTCCTTTTGGGAATGTAGAGTTTTCCGAAGATTAATTCATTAGGATAAATTGACCTGAGCAAAAAAATCACATACGTGTTCCACTAAAATGATGGATGTTTGCTGTTTTCTTCTATTTTTACTGTGGTTATTTGCAGCACAAAAAAAACAACACGAAAATACATGCAGTCAAGCTGTAAGGCAGCTGCGCAGCATTGAGAAAGTACAATCAGGTTCTTACTGTTTTGTGTGTAATGTTGCTAAAACCGGATGTCGGGTGATACATGTTCTTTTTCTCCAAAATTTCAGAAAAGCTTAAGACTTATTTGGGAAAAAAATCTTTATTACGTTACTTGTTCTGTATGCAAAAACAAGAAGTTTAAGATATTTGGTGAACAGCTCTTAACAAATGATATGTAGTGGTCGGCATTGCACTATTTGTTGTGTTTTCATTTTTACCATTAAAGCTTTTTTTGCTGGGCGATACCTGAAGGTTTTAGCTTTGATTGTGGGAAAAAAATGTTAATTCCCCCAAATGTCTGCACGAAACGGATTTAAGCACCATTGTCCGACGAACACAATACAAGTGTAATTATTGCTTTTTGTATCATTGCAATCATATAAAACACACCACCAGTCTGTGTTTTAAAAGTTGTTACAATCAGTGTAGCAAGAGTTTTCTCACACTGTAGGACAATATTTAGGCTAGACTGAGGAAAATGCCAGAGTATTAAAATTTCCGAAAATTGTAGGTTTCAAAAAAGCTATGATTCTTTGTTTTGAATATGCCAAGCAAAACAGCTTTGCAAACCAGCAGACTGTGCACTAAAGCCAGTTGTGCTGCATACAAAATTAAGTCTATTAACTATACCGCGTCACATTTCAGGATCCAATTTGAAAGCAAATGTTTCATCAGGCGGAGCGTATCCATGGTCATGCATGGAGAACACTCCCATTCCTAACAAGAGTGGAGTTTCTGCTGTCACTTACAGGTTAAAGATGTGCGAATTGGAAAATTAACCTATACACCTCTAGTGTTTTTGTTGTGAAGCCTGGTTCATGTTTCCATTGTATTTCTATTTTTGCAAATAATGTTTGGTGCAACCAAAACTGTGAAACAGCCAAATAAAAAGCTTTTAAAAAAAGGCAAAACTTGAAAGTGTATGCGTTTTTCACAAGGTTTTTAGATACTCTCTGAATAACGTAGGATTTTTAAAAAATTTGACCGTTTGACAGAAATTCTGCCAGCATTCTTTTTTAATGCAGAATATTTTTGTTGCTTCGCTTATCAAGTTTCCAGGTCTTTAAAATTTATTATACTTTTTTGTGTTTCAGATTTTTGACAATATTCGCAGCACTTTTGGTGCACAACGTTGCCAAAACAATGGTGTGACAAACTTTAAATTAAAAAACAAGCATGAAAAGCTCTTTATCCGGAAGAAAAGAAAAGCAAGGACGTTTCTTCGTTTTTCGAATTTTTGGATGTCGTTTCTTCGTCTTAATACAGCACCATGTTGACTACAGTATGAATTATTTTGAAATAGCATTGATAATATCACAAATTCTGCCTCAGATATATTGCTACGCTTTCCTTCGTTCCGGACTTTCCTCATCATTTGTGATTTCCTGACACATCAGTTGTTCGTTATATCAATGTTTGCTTTAAACTCTGCATGGTAAGAGCTGCTCCATATGCCTACAGCTGCGGTGCCCGATCCTCGAGGATCGACAGCCTACGTCACGCGTCAGGCTCGCAACCAGAGGGGTAACCGGGCAATTCCGCAATCCCCCCAAATTTTGTGGAACATGTTTGATTGTTAAACAACAAGTTACTGTACAATCATTTTTGCCCCCTCTCCCCGATAACATTAGCTGGTTGCAGACTTGGCACGCGTGCCACTCTTGGCAAGCCAAGCAGAAGGTATAATGACCTTGCCTTGTGTAAAATACGTATGTTGTTGGCACACTGAAAGATTTCAAATTTTGAGTCGGCACACATTTAGCAAAAGGTTGTCCAACCTGCATGACTGCATGACGTAAAACTTTGCAGATTAAGCCCTGGTATCCGCGCCCATGGCTTCTTTCTTATAGTTCTGAACAATGTGTTCCTAAAAGTTTAGCCAGCAATGGTAGCAACATTCCAACTGTGCATACTTTTTTAGTTCATAGCTTCCCACTTTTATTTGATATACACGCTTAAAAGAGTGAGTTTCTTCTGACGGAACACAACATTGATCAATGTGTTTAAGTTGGACCGTCTCAGCAATAGAATATCCACAATGAATCGCAACACGGCGGAGCCATTTGTCTTGTTGATTCTAGCATGGTGGGTGTGCTAACGATTGTGCAGTAATGGAAACAACTTGCCGACTAGATAATGGCGGTTTTCAACAACCACACGCGAATAAACCAATTTGTGTCGTCGCTCGCAACATTAATTTTTTGATAGGTTTTATGAAAAGATTTAGTTTTCTGTTCATCTTGCTTGTAATCAATTGCGTTATCTTTGTGGTTGGACAGCACTCAAGTCCAGGCCCGTAATCAGCTTGGGACACCAGGAGGAGCGAAGAGTTTTCTGGGAGAGGCCCAAATTTTTTGAACAATGTCCAATAATTTTAAACGATGTCCAACACATTTTTCCAGGGGGAGCGAAAGAAATTTTAGGCGGGGCTTCGCCCCCTCCTGATTACGGGCCTGCTCAATTCGCAGTCCAGTGCATCAAGCGTCACGGCTGCCAGATGTGCAAGCGCATGTTATCAGTCACCGATACTCCGCATCCAAGAAAGTCTACAGAAGTTATAAAAAGAAATTGAGTACGAGCTGACCGAAGAGTTAGGTTTTTCAGTTGTTCATCTTCGAGCAGATTCGTTACAAATAAAGCATGAAAACCTTTGGCAGCTATTGACAGTGGTGATGAACAAGTGAACCTCGATCATGCTTCATCGCGACATTGCAGCAAAAAAGTCCAGGGAACACTTTATGAAGTATGGCAGACAGACACACAGACAGACAGACATTTTTATTTAACATCTGAAAAAATCAAATATCAGGGGGAGAAGAATGATCGCAAGGTCTTGGAGTCATCCTCCCCCGCAATGAGCGTAACGAACCAAAAATTAATTGAAGACACAAGATGTTTGGCCAGCAAAAAACAATTTTGCCCATTACAGCGTGTTGCTTTAATAAACCTCAATTTTGATCAGACATTCACATTCTTTTGACCAAAAATTGAAACATTTTCTTAACATTAGGGCCTTTGTGTGACACATTTTGTTTTTACCCAATTGTCAATCTATGTACTTGGCACCTAGAATATTAACCAGCAAAGTAATGAACGATCTTACGCCCACTTTCAATGTGATACAAACTCTTGTTAATACATCAAAAAGTCTTTGAAATCGTAACTATATAACTCACATTTTCCCAACAAAGCATTTTTTCAAGTGTTATGGGAGGGTAGTTGACTTCCCAGCCACCTGTTCTGATAGTTAAGAGTACGAAAATACGGGTATACGTATTGACCACAAAACTGAACACTGTGTCAATCTTCAGTGTAGGTGGTGTCGGCGAAACACTCACAAATGCATTGATAGGTGGGATTGAATAAGCACCGTTCTTCCGGAAGACAAAACGAGCTGAAAAGTCTGAAGTTTGAACACGTCGGTGTCGGAAAAAACTGGTAAACTTAAATCTACTGTACTTAGTGTACGGGCACTCCAAAGGCAGCAGGTGAAGCCCAGCGTCAGCACTAAAAGTTGCACAAATCTATGTAATGCTATTTCTTTTAGTGCACGCACAGTTACTTTCAAGATCACTCTTATGAAGTATTTTAAAGCTCCTCGTTTTGGTCTCTTATCAACTTTGTCTTTGTGTTTAGTTTAAAATGTTGCTTGAAAGAAACTTTGGACTTTCCCTGTCTTTTGCTGCCGACAAGGCATGAACGTTTTGAGTCTGGATATTTCAGTTTCAGCTCCTGATTGAAGACGTGTTCGTAAAGAAACCAGTTTCTACGATTTTCTTCGTCCTTACTTCTATGAAAGCTCTTCTTCGACTTGAAACCTTTGTGCACAACAAAGGCGTTTGCCATCAGCTGAAATCTATAGCCGGCTGCGTGCATTTCGCACACTTGGCTTATGCGGTCGAAGCCGTACTGCTTGAATCGCTCGTCGTAGTCCGGCACGTCGGCCAAGCCTAAATAAAACGGCTCCCAAGACGGCGCCCAGGTCAACTCAAAAGCAACCGCGACGCTACTGTTTACTTCCAGAGCAAACCAGTCCTCATATTTTGTCGCATGGTGGCACTGCGGACACGTCTCAACGTGAAACGGACGAACCGCTCCGAGAGCGAACGCACGGACGAGTTTGGTTTTGCTTCGAGGCAAAGGCATATTTTCCAGCAACTCGAAAGCTGGTAACACAAATACCGTACGATTGCGTCTGCTCTCTTCTTGCTGACCGATGTACTTCAGAAACACGTGCCGGACTCCCTGCGACGGCATGACATCAACATCTAGCAAAAGAACGTACCTGGTCCCTGAACCCCGCTTCGCAACGTTGCGCAAGGTGTTGTGCGGATACGGAATTCCGCCTAAGGCATAATTCGTTGCGTTGACACTCTGCAACGTCTCTCTAACTTTTCGACAGTGCGGATAACGGAGTGGATTTTGGTTTACATTTACATTGTAATGCCGAAACCATACGGAGGTACTGTCGAATGCGGGGGGGTGAGACGTAGGATAAACAAGGTGGAAGGTTAGTCTTTCAGTATCATAGCATCGGGCAATCATCTCAAGGCACAAGGCAGCTGTGAAAGCGTGCCGCCCAGGAACAAAGAGCGCAACAGAAATGGGCCCATCCCACCTTTGCAGCATTTCTGTCACGTAGTGCAAGTTGTTTACCGAGCATTGCGTCAGCAATGTGACATCATTGTCACGTTGTTTACGTTCATTGGTTCGTTTCGCTGGCATCACATTCCACAAAACGCGGTAGCCTCCCCACGCCTCTGCTTCAGGAAAGTATTTCTTGAAAATTTCCCTCTCTAACTCAACCGACTGCCTTTGGTAGTATTCATGCAACGCATACAACGCTAAATGCACAACAATAACTAATCCTATACCTCTGAACACAGACCGGGACCTCCATAAAACAGATCTGGTCTTTTCGCTCCATTTCATCAGTTATAATAAAGGTTAAACTCTGATCCAGAAGAATTGTCAGCAAGGCAACTCGAATCATATTTTACTAAATGGATAATGCTTCACGCCAGTCACGCTTCAGTGCCCAAACATCCTCAGGCAAAATCGCAAACTAACACTTCGAATGCGGATTTAAAGCAGTCACGTGTTGCGTGGCGAGGAATAATCTTGCTCGAAGTGAAATCGTACTCTCACTTTGAGTGCAAATTATTTTTTACTATTTTCAGTTGATACTTCTTGCCTGTTGTTGCTGTTTGATCTGTTGCTCAACGATCTATTGCTCTTTACTTGGGATTGTGCAGACTTTTTACTGAGCTGTGTTTCCAGTTGACTATCAAAGTTTTTGCGAGTTTTGGCAGCGTCCTGTGATTTTTTAATTTTCCAGTGATGTAGTCGAGACAGTAACCTCCGAGACCGAGACCTGGTTAAAAATTCCAGACCGAGGCTTCAACAAAAAATTCAAGATCAAGACCAAGACTCGAGACTTGAAAAAATTTGTCAGATTTACCAAATCTTTTTTTAATTTTGCAAACAAATGCCATCACCATTTCCAAGCTGAATTTTTTTCGAATTTCTTGAATTTTTCCTACCTGTTTTGGTTATTCCTTACCTGCAGATACAGCAGTCAGAAAACAGGTTGAATTGCAGAATTTCTACCAAGCAATATCATTGGAGTATTCATGGGCGTCGGAAGGATTTTTTCCAGGGGGGGCCAGTAGGGGATTTTCCCAAATTTTTTCCAGGGGGGGGCAAAAGTGGTGAAATTTGGTTTTTACCTCTCGCAATTGAAAAAACAACCTTTTTTTGCTCATAATTTCAATATCCAGGGGGGCTTGGCCCCCCTGCCCCCCTTCCGATCCCCATGGGAGTATTTAGTCTCAAGGCTTGTGACCGAGACGTGTAGTTTTCGAGACCGAGACCTGAAACCTTTGAGACCAAAACCAGAAACTTTTGAGATCGAGACTTGGAAAAATGGTCTTGAGATCCCATCACTGAGTTTTTCCTTGTATTTATGTTTGATACCAATCAGATGCCATATGAGATTGCACTGCGCAAGCAAATCAAATTTCCGGTTACTTCTTCTTTCGCTTTCACTTTAAATAGAAGGAGACAACAAACTGCTCAAACTGCTACTTTAATAAACTGTTTGCTTGTGGGTATTTCGACGTTTCAAGGATAGATATACCAATAGGATGAGCATAAGGTGTGTGGCAAAACTTGTGAGGATATTTGTTGTATCAAAATTCAGGCTCTATATCAAAAATATATTCATAATTTTCATAATTTCATTTTGTTGTTTGACAAACTTTTGTTGTATCGGTTGTCTGTTAATTATTATGAAACAGTGGTGAACTGTCTATTTTTAGAAAGCATTGCTACTGATTTAGAACTTTGAAGCCCGAACGGCAGGTCAGCAAATCTATTGTTTTGTAATATTACACCCTGCGTTTACAAAGGTATATGCTAGGGTTCTGTCCTAATTTTGTGCAAAATTTTAACAGATAAATCTTGACATCGTGATTTTATTCATAAAAATGTTTAAACCTAGGCAACAAAATCATTTGCCTTGTACCAAGGAAAAAAATTCAGCAAAGTAGATTTGTGGGTTAACACCTAAATTGTTAAACTGAAATTGCACATCATACACAAAAACCATCCCCATCTATAATTAATTGCATATTGCTGTAGATCGTGTTCTCACTTCTTGTTTCTGCTTCAATTGTTTTTCTCTCGTGTCTGTGAAATCCTGTTCGATTAATGACGCTGGGTGCAAAGGCGATGCTGCTTTCAGCGTGATTCACTTTTGCTACGTGCTTTAAAAGTTAATTTGATCTCAAGTTAGAAATAGGATTATGTGAAGTGCAACTTTATTAAAATTTTGAAAAGGCTATCATTTTTGATAAATAATAAATTGCAAAGCTGTTAAGCCAAAGCATTCAATATCAAGTGAAATCTAATGAAGTGACACGCCCCGTTTGAATTTATCATTTCTAGCAACTAAGATATAACCAAAATTGAGAACACTATTGTTATTGTTAAAAAATTCATTAACAAATTTAACAAATTCATGCGAATACGCATGGAATCAACATAGATTTTATTTTAAAACCTGTCATACCGTGGTACATTGGTTTAATTATCTGTACAGAGCAATGAATATAAGCTACAGCATGTTATTTGAAAAATGGGCAAACACAACCATTTGAAAAGATTATAGAGAACACGGCAAAAAACGCCAGCATTGCGCTGTGCACGCAAAATTGTACTGAAGGTCTTCTGGCTTCCCTGGGTGAAGTCCATGATTTTTTCAGTGAAACGGTGCAGCTCTTCTATACATCGACCAACCTAGATTCATCAGCTGCCTCTGTTGGGTTGCGGAATGGGTGAATTATCCATGCATGACCACGGATAAGCTCCATCGGATGTGATGTTGGCGGTAAGAAGCGATCCTGCCCAAATGTAATTATTTATCAGCAGTTTTATGCTTAATGGCAAATGCCTGGCAATATGCTTCATCATCGATTTGCGAAAGTAAGCATTTTTTCTGTATGCAACGAAGTTGTTATAACCAAAACTAATTCATGGATATAACTGGTCAAAGAATCAAAGCTTATTCCTAGCAGTTTAAACCATGATAGATTATCATTTGCTCATAAACGAATCTCATCTCATTGCTTATTACACCTGCTTGTGAGTGCTCTTGATTATCATGAAAAGATTTAAACCGTGTATGTTTAACGCTGCATACAGTAAAAATGATTACCTTAAGTTTTACTCTCAGAACAAGACTTTATCTGTGCAATATAAGAAACAATCGTGACATATAAAATTATTTGATATTGTGTCTGCTGTGTGTTGCAGAAATATTTTGTATTGCAGATGGCCACAGCCAGGGCCGGCCTTAGCAAGTGCGAGGCCCGATTGGAAGCACTTTTGCGGGTCCCCACTCAGTGGCGTATGCATAGGGCATCAAGTCATAATGATTGAAATCGTTGATGTGAAAGAGCGAGGTCTTGGGTATGAACCCCAGTTTCAACTCTCCAGCAGAGATTTCAACGGACAACGCCGTAAATGCCAATTTACACTGAGCAGTTGCCAGTAGCCGCGCACGATTCTTTGTTTGTTGGGATTCGACCGGTTCGCAAGAACCTATTCTTAGAATTTCTTTCATCCCGAGAACCGGTTGTTGGCATGGTTTGCCTTTGGAGGATGTGATAACTGTTGGTAGTGAGCCTGGAATGAGAGAACCTGTGCTTAGCAAATTTGAATCCCACCATTGGATGCAACTCTCGCACCACAAGAACTTCATAAGGTTTCTTCGCTTAAACCTAACTGTCACCTTTCTTTGGCTAAAAGAGGTGATTCCAGCACATTTGTTACTTTGCAAATCGCTTAACTGTTAATATTCGTTAAAGAAATTCCTGTTACTTTTTACAGAACCGCTGTTTTTTGCACAAAGGAAACAGACATTTGTAATCAAAACTAAGTTTATTTCAAACCTTAATCGCCGATCTCAGATTGCATTATCAGATCTCTACCAGAGTGGGATAGAATAAAACTGACTAAGTGGCACGCATGTGCAATTACGAACTAAACTTAACCTTAAGACAAGTAGTAGTAACTATTGAAACAGCAATAACTATCGAATCGTATCTTGTAGCAACTATTGAAAATCTGCCAAATACGAAACGCTTGTAACTGAAACAGAAAACTACTTAAACTTTATCCTCTCTTTCGCTATTGAAAAAACTCAGGCAACGCATTGCCGAAAAACAATGACAATTGTTACGATTAAAGAACGAATAATGGTGATTGAGGACGTTAAAAATGGCGCAGTTCATTTTTTTCGATGATTTTTGATAGCACCGTCCCCACGCTTAAAAATTACTGTGGGCTCCACGCCAGCACTACACAAACACTTTCGGTTGAAAGTGTAACTTTGTAGGCGTAGCGCGGGGCCCACTTTGGCGCGGGGCCCGGTTGGAAGCAATCGGTCCAATCGGCTAAAGGCCGGCCCTGGCCACAGCACCGTGGTGAACTGCGGAAAACGTGTATATTTTCAAACACTTTAGAAAAGAGATTTCAACGCAACGAACTACATCAACAAGTTTTCGAAAAATAATTTTAGCGCGTCAGCGCTCCTCACCTGGTTCGACAATCTCTGTCAGCATGCTCATGCCCTGGTCAGCATCAGACAGCAGATGGCAGTGCAGCACCACCACACCGACGTGCGAGTCGGTTTCGAAGCGTATCTGAAAATGACACAATATTTTTTCTTCAAAATTATATCTGATTTCAGCGCAATACCGAAAAACGTTGAAGCTGTTAGGAGTACATTTTGCGCTTTGCATTCAAGATATTTAACTTGATTTCGTTACATATTGCAATTTTTCTTCGCAAGAACTCGATAATTGTCGCCTTTTTATTTTGCGTAAATATCTGAATACGTAGACATGCAATTGCAAAACCTAATTCCGGCATGGGTTTTGCAATGTTGTACCTGTTGATACCCGCTTGATAAAGTCACAGAAAGTACAACGCGCATGCTTTCATGAAACATCACCAAATGTTTCTAATGAAATGTTGCGATCTTCTTGAATAGAGGTGAAATTAAATTCTGGAAAACTGTGTACAGCAGACTTTAGAGGAAGTTTTGTGTTTCCTCATGCATACTCTGTTGAATAGTTACAATTAACATGCCGCCAGTAGCTATACGGATTTCTAAAAATAAAAAAAGTTGTTTTCCTTATCATTTGCATAGTTACTTGATACTGCAGTTGGCAAGCAGAAATATATAAAAGCAAAAATATTTTAAACGTCTTGTGCTTTTCATGAACTATGCATTTCTTTCTTCTTTCCGTGCAAAAATAATGTTCTCAAATTAACTCTGTACGTTGAAGCAAATGTGTGTACTGGGGTGCATCGAAAAACTTCCTGTGATATAAAATAAAATAAAGGTAGGCTCAGCTGTTGTAACTAAAGACGACGCCAATATTTCAGCCAACTGAACAGCGGCTCTGATTAAGCCAAATGGCAGGCAGAGACGAAGGCACTGAAAGTAACGATGTAATAAAAAACGTGATCAGTATGACGCATAGATTAAAAAAACTCACTGTGATGTTTGACAGGGGAGGGACAAGGATTGTGTCTCTCCATTCTCCGATGTCAGCGTAGCCTATTCCTCCCACTTCTCGTTGTCTCACTTCGTGCCCCAAGTGCTTAAGTACGTCGGAAGGGGCAGGAATGTCGACGCTTTCTTTGGAACAAACGAAACTTTACAACCGATTGCTCTCAAGTTTTCATAAATCCAATCAGAATAATTTAAGGTATAACCCACACATAGAAATTAATGGCTATCAGAAATCTATTCGAGATGCCTTCTACACGAATCAGAATGAGTGCTCACCATCGTATTTGCTGTGTTGCCATTTACACGTTTCCCCACTTTGGCTGTAAAGCTTCCACTTGCCTTCTCCGTCATCAATAGCATAAGGTCCTGTGTACGTGTTGTAGCTGATGACCTGAAACGGCGAACCAAAGGTAGTTTTGTTGAATTGCAAGGTGATCTTCAAACTGACAATGCAAAACTAAAAGCAAACTTATTGCCTGTTTAAAAAATATTGTATCTATGTGTGTCTGGCGAAACGTTGTAGAGCAGTGATTCTCAACCCGTTCAACCCTACTGCACCTAACCGTTTTTCGTGGCACAATTTCACGCAATAGAAACAGTAAATGTGCTTGAAATTTCGGTGGCACACGTGAAAAACACTCGACACACAGGTTGAGAAACATTGCTAATGAGGCAAATGTCATGCATATGCCTCAGTTGCGTGCGTCTATGCCCGATAGAAGTTGAGAGTTCAAAATGAAAACTAAAGAAGTGCGCAAAAATAAGTCATGGTTTTGATCAGCATCACAGTTTCTTTTATCAGGATATCGAAAGGTGCGCGAACAATCACGCACACGTCATCTTAGAGAGGCTTGTTGATCTACTGTCTTTGCCCTCTATCGGGAAGGTGCGGTGTATATCGCGCAAGTTTGAAAACGAATTTTGGAAGATAACAAATGAGTTGTTGCAAAATACATCTACTGCTGCCAGAGCTACTAATACTAAAACGGGATGTTCTTCGCTAGAAATCTTCGCAGCACATCACGGCTTGCAAGGCAGCGGAACTGTTGCTTCTAATGCATTGATAGACCTAGCACTAAACTTCTCTTCCCTTCAAAAGTGAATTTACTATGTTCGTGTAAACTAGTTATACCGTTAAAATCACCATGATGATCGTTCGTGATTTTGTGAGCGAGCTGTGATGTCTTTGACAAAACGTTTTGAAATATGTTTTTTTATAAAAACAAATCGCAAGAGTGAACCCCCTATGTACCAACCGTTGTTCGCAAAGGAAATATGTGCACACACATATTACCTGAAATGCGTTGACGTGCATGTGTATCGGGTGTGAAGTGACGTACTCAGTGTTTGTGAGGTGCCACTCTTGCACGGTGCCAACCTCCGCTTTGTACCTGCGAAAAACTGACGAGCGTTATCACAGAGATCATCTGCTCGTAGTGGATTTACTTAGTTACGACAAGTTTGTAACGAAAAATCAAAAGCATGCCAATGTTCAGCAAAAGTTTGTAGCTTATTTGGAACAGACCAAGACATGGCCTCAACAGAAAATCATTTCCTTAAAGGTTAATGACGTCACTTTCTGCGTCATGCTTCACCAACTTTCCCTGTCTGAAACATACTGTACCTGATTGAAAGCTTGCTGAAGTCCTCCCGATTCATGGTGTCAGTGGCAGTCACTTCGACGGCGAATCGGGCTCCGATTTCGGTTTCGTCGATGTGTCTGAGGTCTTGTTCGAAGCTTGGCCGCAGTGGTAGAGTTTTGGGAAAAGACGCAGGAGGATTCTGTGGCTCTCCAGCGACGCGGATAGTGAGCAGTTTCCCGCTAAACATGGGGTGATCTCCCATCGACATCTCGTCATCATGACTGAAAGCTGAACGAAGCTGTAAAGACAAAGGGGGTATAGGTAGTTGCAGCGCCGGATTTAGACGGTGGGGGGCCTGGGACCCAGGCGTGGTGGGAGGCCCATGTGCGGATACAAAATGTTCATGTAGAGGATGATCGATGAAGTCGCTAGTATTTCCACATGTCATTAATATTTGTGACGTAATCTTCTGACGTCACATTTGTTAACTCAGCTGTAACAAAACTTTATGATGCAACATGGTATTTGACAATCATCAGCGGTTTGTGAAACTGTTGCAAAACTCGTCGCTGGAAGCATCACGTCTTCTTTTTTAATATTTGATTGAGAAAAGTTTTGAAAATTTTTTGGAAAAACTTTCTGGCAGTTCCAACCTTTTTATCATCTCTAAACGCTAGTCCTCAATAAATTTTACGACAGAAACCAATTGTTGCAGGCAGAGGCGATTCCCCACACATTGTTCGTATTGATTGACCGATTGGCTAGCTCTGTATCAATTCTTCATAGGGATTAATGACATCTCCGACTGAATGTAATCGTGGCATCTATATGTTCCATTGAATGCTCGTGGCTCCTCAAGCACTTAAAGAACGTGCTTCCAGTCGAAGATTTCTTTTCTAATAAGGAAATGCGCACATTTAGTCGTATCAGCGCACATCAGTCTACAAGTGAAACATTTAACACACTTTTGTGAAGGAGAAAAACAAAGCCAGCTTCTATCAACTACTTCGCCATTGTGGTTCTGGCGACGACTAAGACTGGTAGTACATTTCCGTGACAAGTTTCTGTCTTTTCTGTGTTGTGGAACACCATGTTTCAAAAAAGACTTTTCATCACAATGTCAAAAAGAACCTGTTTTATATTTCAACCAATATTCCCGCTTTTTTCCGGTGCATTGACTGGCCAGAGGGCCCAGAGACCGATATCGTTGCCACCAGTGATAGCGTCAGCCGTCAGTCATCTGATCTATCGTGTTTTTCGATTTTACATCGTGGCGTTCTTCTGCTACTGCACTGCTGGTTAAACTAGGTCTATTTTCATCGTTACGTAGATCTAAGTCTGTAACAACATGTTCTTCGATTTTCTGTCCTCTCACAGGTTCCACAGAAATGTCTCCGCTGGACTTCACTGCCACTGCAAAATAGTTACTTGATTGTTTCTTGACTTGGCTGCAACTTCTTCCTCACTCGTTTTTCCCTCTTTTGTTTTTTACATCTTTTAAAACCACTTCGATAAGCTCCAAACTTGTTAAGATGACGATCCCCCTTTTGTCCATGTTTGTTTATTAATGAGCTCAATAAAACTGCCACATTTTCATCGCAAAAAGGGAGGGCAGTTTACGATTGTCACTTACTTGAGTGTATTATCTATACTTAACCAGTCAAAAAACAATTATGCCTATTGATAAGTTTCAAGCATTGAAGTGAGACGTGCAGTGTGGACGATGTTTCAGTCAAAACACACAAAACAAAATCTTTATTTACTTGTCTATTTAGCTCATGAATATTTTGCAGTTTCTTTAAAATTTCTTTAACATGTAAAATCGCCTTTAGCAATATTATGAAACTAATGGCATGAAAGATATTTTAAATTGCACACCAGCTTTAACAGAGTAGAAACTGGTTCAATTAGAAAGATTTCTCTTTCTTTTAGATTTGTGGCTGCATCAAGGAAGAAATCGTTCCACATTAGCGTAATGAGCCATAACGCTGAAGTAAACCTATGCAATCTTTATCAGTTCGCTGAATCATTCAATGGTAATTGTAAGTTTCAAAATATTTTGTTCATCTTTCATGTTCCCATCATTTTACAATAAATTGCAGTTGGTTGATGCTCTTTTTGCACGAACCCAAACAAATTTTGGTATTGGTGCAGTTGAGTATACAGCTTGCTCTATTTCAATACAATATAGCCAGTGGCGTAACTGATGGGAGGCAGAGGGGCGAATTGCCCACCTGGCAAGCCGAATGCAAAAGCGGTCTCCCACTTAACTTATATTTCGGTTTAAGCATTCTTTTGGTTTTCAGTAAATTGTTGTTTTTGTGTGTTTTTCGGAAAATTTTCCGGTGATTCAAGGCTTTAATTTAGTCATGCACATCCGGATTCACCCTCATTTCTCAAGTTTTTTCTGAGTGTTGGCTAGTGGACCCTGTACAGTTTCCAGTGGCCCCTTTTATCTAAGTTTATTACCCTAGCTCAAACCTTTAGTTAAGCCACTGATGATAGCTATGTAAAATACGAAGTGTAAAAAGTAGGATATTTTGACATTTTTGAATGTCCCGGGAGATAATTTCATTTCTCATGAAAACAGTGGACATGTACTCCAAAAAGAGGACGTATGGTAGCCCTGCTTAACAATGCTACTCGCGACCTGTGCACATCTGAGAAAGCAGACGCAGATACTGTATGCAATGAGTAGAGACGTAAGTTAATACGTTCTACGTGCCTTGGCCATGTATTCACTAGATCCAGATACCTGACCGACTTTCAGGAAAGAATAAGTGTAATAGTTGTTTGGTCACAATATGAAATTATATATAAGTGAAATACTGCCGTCTGGATGACCGATAATTTAATAGCGTCTACAAACAAACTTTCCTCGCTAATAAAAATGGCATGCCACTAGGTGGCATGCATATGTAGTACATATCGCTAAAAATATGAACATGGTGTAGGGGCCCTGTTTGGTGGGGGTCCTGGGCCCCTTGGGCCCCCCCTAATTCCAACGCTACTTGGTTGATAATTTAAACACTTGCTGATAACACCCAGTAAGAACTTATGTATATCACTTTTGCTTTTCTTAAAAATTCGCCAACTTTTAATTCTTTCCCGAAGTTATGATTACAATAGTCTGTTAAAAATTTACGTTTATATATTTCGATTAAGTCATACAAGCCTCCACCTCATACCACGCAGGTTGCGTGACCCAAGTGGCATGCAACTCAAAATTGCATAAAAATGGGAGATTTGCGTCATACAGCGTAGTAGTTCAGCTAAGTTTGTAAAAGTTAACTTAAATAAATATATACTCACGAAATAACCTCAAAAATAAAAAACATTCTGGCAATCAAATGCAAACCTTGGAATCAATGAGTTAAAATATTCGGAAAAAGAAACTTTTCGCACACAAAAATTATCTCCGCTGTGCCACACGGCTTAGTAAGGTTTGCCGAAATGAATTAAAGAAACGATACTCGCAACGCGGCGCTTTACCACAAACTCTCCAGGGCTGTTGCAAATTACAAGCCAATCGACACGGCCCGCTGCAATTAAAAGACTTCTTTGGCTTTCCATGTTCCTTGGACTATCCAAATAATGTCCATCTGCTGCAATTTTCATCACGGAGCAAGACGACGACCCATCATCGTCGATAGACAAGGCAATGGCGCTCAAGCCAGCTGCGTTGACCATCCTGCAAGGCGGAAGTAATTTTAAAGCGCTACGTTTTGTCAATACGAAACGAACTGAAAAGAGTATCCATTGCGGATGACACTAACAAGATCGTAAATTTGAAATACTAGCCAAGAAGTGTTTGAAAACTTAACTCAATACTGATTTGAAGAAAGATATAATTTTCTTGCATGATCCACTAAGATGCATTTGACAATAAAGCAGCCAATCAAAATAACACAAACGAGAAAATATAAAGCTTTTTAGCGTATGTACCCTTTGTCTTTCATGTGAATATTATATCGAATAAAAGTAGTACAACGTTTGTATTTTGCGCGAATTCGTGAACGGTCTCTATAAACCAAATAAAAATTGAAAGAAGCTTTCATTCTTTTTCCAAGACGAACAAAGTTACAAAAGTTGCGCAAAATGGTGACAGCTGCAAAGACCAACTAACGTTTTTAAACAGAAGCAGCATTGGGGATTAGAACCAAACGCAATTAACAGTTGTAGGAATGGTTAATGCCGTAGACATAAAAACTTGTCTGAACAAAATTTCGACCAATGCGTATCAAAAGTACAACTGAAGATTAACCCGCAAAAGCTTATTTCAAGAAAAAATGCTTATAAAACACTGAAATGAAATTACACCAGGATTTCTGCAAAAAAATCATGACAACAATTATTTTTTAATAAAACATGCGCATAACACAGAAGTTTTGGGAAAGTGGCATACCGAAATCTTTTCATTTCTCCTGGCCTCATTTCCAACACTGGTTGTAGCTGGCCATTAACCAACATATAAAGTATGTCATTCTCTGAATTTTCCAACCAATCTTCAAGATTTTGCGAGGTGTTTTTGACGAAGAAGGAATTTAATCTAAAGGAAACAAGACAGTCACGACTCCCGACATAACAATTTGCCAAAAAGGTGGTACTGGAGCAAGTAACTTGTCCGTGTGCTTCGTCGTAAGCGTGGCGAAATTATCACTAACTTTTGCGCATTCATGCACTTCTATTCAACAGCAAATTATTGTTTATCAGTGTGAAAATATGTGCAGTGCATTTGCATTTGGGCAGCACTGGTTAATTTTTGGGATTTTGCGGCAGTGGTTGCTAAATGGGGCGCGGCGCCGCCCTGATGCGTCGTTTTGAGATTTCAAGGACCTCGCAAGCTTACAGCCACCATCACTACCGAGATCTTGGAACTTTAGAAAAACCTGCTCAAACCAATCGATGTCCGTGTGAATGACTCCGCAAGAGGTTAAAAACAGTATGCGCAGTGACGTAACAATAGCGAAATGCGCAAACGTAAATGACAATCTATGGGCCGTTTGAATTTATGCATGAGATTAGTGCGTCTGGAGTTCATACAAGTTGGCAAGCACTGTTTTACGGAATTGATAAAGATCTCCATTCTCACCACGAAATTTACATTTTGTATTTGTATTAGTTGGACTTAGTTCAAAAAACTCTCAGTTCTATGATAAAACAATTGATTGGAACAGTTAGCAGTATATCTGCTTTCTCTTTTGAACTTGCATAGTGGATGTATTGACGTAATTCTTATTTTCGTGCATTTTACGGCTTTGTGTTTTCTTTTCCGGGCAAGCAGAGTTTCTAGGCTGTTTCGTAAAGCAACGCGCTTCCTGCAAGGCCCCTAGCCAGGTTTCAAAGTTTGGGACCAAAATTCATTTTTAGTGGGACAAGACTTTTGTTTTTATTGTATGCCTGAAAAGGAATTTTTTGGGGCACAACAGAATTTGGGTGCACAAAAAATCGGGAGTCACTGGCCCCGAATGTCCCCGTGGTTACGGGCCTGGGTCTGACTCGTTGCACTTGTGGCGTGCGCGTATGGAGAAAGCGCTCTGACCTCGTTTCGCTCAGTTGAGAGCAGGCCCGTAACCGGGGGAGAGAAGCCCCCGTAAAAATTTTTTCGCCACTCTGGAAAATGTGTTGAACATAGTTCAAAACTATGGACATAGTTTAAAAAATTCGGACCCCTATCAGAAAACTCTTCGCCCCACCTGGTGTCCCAAGCTGGTTACTGGCCTGGTTGAGAGTTTGTACTGCTGGCGTGCGGAACATGTGTTGTTCTGTTACCGCGCGACTGTCGGTCTGCTGCTCTGCTGCTCCAGAAAATTATCGTGTAAATAAAATTTAATGTCACTGCATCTGCATATCTGCAAACGAAGGTGGTGGAGATCTGTAAAAGAAACTATTTAGAGCCTTAGAACAGCCTAGTTTCGGCTTGGCAACCTAAAATGTCAGGTCGTTTAGTCGGTAGACAAGAACACTGCTAATAACAACAACTAGGCTGACCTATGTTAGCAAAGTTTGAGGATATCAGTAGCTCAACATTCCAGCCGTCGCCAACCTCCAACACAACTTCTTGGATCCTATAGCATCGCCTCGACTTTAATACGCTACATTGCTTCCCAGATTGCTATTTTGTCCCCCCCGCCGTTCTATGCTGGATTGCTGGCAGAAAGCAAGATACTGCAAATAGAAGTTTGGATGTTTCCAGCAATCTCTGTGTTTACCAAGTGCTTCTCGATTCTTTCGCTCCTATGGTGTAGTCCGCTTGCTCAACATTTTCCGAATATCTACCTCACGCAAAACGCTATCTTCCAAGTGGTTTTAAGTGATTGACGAAAGTACTGATCATACCTGAAGGCGAAAAAATGTGAAAGCTGCCTATACTCGCTCACATAAGGTCTCTGAAATACAAGGATATACTTTTCAAACGTAAATGGTGTTTACATGATTCTACGGGTGGTATTTACATGATTCTAACGTTTCTGTGCAGGGAAGCCATTGTTGAAATCAACGTTGGGAAAATTTTACCCTTGAGCTATTACGAGTAGAGCCTGCATTTCAAGTGTTAGAGCAGACCTTTCACAATGCTTAACGATTTTTAATATATTTGTTATAATATTTCTCCACTAAATCTGGTATGTTCTTTTTAGTAAGCGGTGATGGAAATACTACTTTTGAGTAAACATAAATTTTGACTGTGTAGAAAACTAGAAATGTCAGTACTTTAATTATGGCCCCCAAACAACGTGCCGTTCAGTTCCTTGTTTTTGGTTCAAAACCCAGCAGTTATTCTGATACAGTGGCTTGCGGATTACTTTACAGCGTATGAGGAATCAGTAAAACATTTTCAGTAACGATACTGTTTACATGCAGCAAAACTAAGAAAGACTTCAAAAATTACCCATGGTTTATTACGAAACATTTCGGATTGTTCTTAATGCATTCTCAATCGCAAAAGAAACTCCGAAACGTTTCATAATAATCATGAATGGTTTAAGGTTTTTTCAGATTTATAATGATGTGGATAAGCCTTCGCTGACTTTATGCTCCAAAATTGTTAAAGAAAAGAGTCTATTCATTGCAAGGAATGAAGTTAGAAAACGTTTTGACCAAAGTAGTGAATGGAGTTCATAACATCAACAAAATATTAAAGTCCAGAGGAGGTTCTTATTTCTAAAACTATTTTCGCAGAAACTAAACCAGAATTGTTGAAGCTTTCAAGATTTAATGGAGGATGTTTTTATTGTGAGTAATAAATAGAGGTGGCACCATGGCATGGTTCATCAAGCTTCTTCGTGCCAACAGCGATGTGCGATGCAAATTGTACTTTTAGCAGAACCTATATTTAAGTTCAACAAAATTCATACGCACACACAAAACTGTTCTGACACCAAAAACCAAGTACTTAAGAAAATTGCATTACACTTGTGATGAGAATATGGATAATAAAGAAATGTGTTGCAGTCAGACCGCGTCGCCAACAAGTTCGAAACGAAGTATACAACACAACGTTTAGCCACCGTTTCAAATAGCAATAGAATTTATCCACTGAAAACACTCATATTGGTGCTTGTTAACTTTACTGTAATATAGTAGAGGATTTCAAGGTCCTTTCTGTTTGTGGTGATTTTATATTAGTCTCAGTTACTATTTGACGTCATCGTGAACTTCATATGTGTTACGTGTTCTCAGCAAGGTTTCGTACTTTAACCCAGCAGCCATTTTTCTACATTTTTTCACGACCAATTTTCTTCTACATACCTGAACATGTCATCGTCGTGAATGTCTTTTTGTGCCACCGAGAAACTTCCGTCCTCGTCGCTCCTATATTGGAAAAGTTGGAAAACCATCGGTATGTCGTTATCACAGTTATTGGGACACGATGCGGCGTCGAGCTCGGGTGACATTGTTTTGGGGTCGTCTTCGATGATTATCATACCAGACATTCCGCCGAGATTCTGAAAATAAATTAAGACCGGTGTAAAATGACCAGTGACCACTGGTGTATAGTAGTGGGGAATAAGAAGGAAAGTCTTCTCCTGCTTCTTCCAGAAAGGTAACGGTGGATTTTCACTTTTACATGTTCCATCGAAATATCGACGGTTTCGTGGTCACTTTTTTGGTAAAATTGTCTCGGCTGGACCTATGTTGACTCAGCAAGTCACGTCTTCATCTTGGTGAATCTTTCCTCGCTTTTTTATTTGGCACTTCGCCATTGCGATTGCGAGCGGCCGATGGCTGATAACATTATATCACATTTTCTCTATAGGAGTTTGTTTGTGCAGAATATTAAAACCAGCGAAACCAGAATTTCAAATCGAATGGCAGTTTCGAGCAAAAAAGCGCTGAAACGAAATGATTTTGCAAACTTGAAAAGGAAACAAGCAGATAGCGATGTATTACATACTCCAGTAGTACTGACGAAAATATTACCTTTCAGAATTTTATTTTTGGCAAGTTTGGCATACATAAACTATGTGCATGTATAAAGCAGCATTGAAACAACACACACACGACACACGAAAACACAACCTGAAAATAAGCGCTTCCGTGTTTGTGAGGATGATAAAAGTATGTTCCGGCGGCCTGTTTTGGATGGATGTGATACATGTACTGGTATTCATTTCTTGGGCCAACCTGGATGAGAACGTTATCTTGTGGTTCCTGTAGAGAAAGGTTTGTGTAAATCGAAGCGTTTTTGATCAAAAAGACATAAATGCAAGAAAAAAATGAATTGCAAAAAAGATGCCTTCCGTAGTACTGTTGCCATCGAAGAGCCTCGCAAAGCTTTACAATGTGGCAGTAAGCAACAATAGAGATCACCCGACGAGATCACTCTACTATTGCTTGTTCGCACCACGTACACATTGGTGCTACTCTTAGCGCACATCCCGTTCGTGGTGCATCGCGCATTCAACACCGCGCCTTCCGAGTGGTTGCAACAGTGCTGTAAACCTTTAATAATTTCAAATAATACTACACTGTTAACACCACAAATGAGTTTCTGACTTCAATAGCACATTTTGCTGAGCTTGCAAAAAAGCAATTCGCTTCAGTTGCTTCATTTTTGCTGTGTTATAAATGATGTAACTGGTCAGCATAGTCACCAGAAAATATCAAGCAGCAAAATCATTCTTGAAAACAACACAGCTTTTGATTAGATGACTCGCATTTCAACGTAAAAACCATACAAACATTTTAGCCAGCAATCGGCAAAATCTTGGATGAATTCAGGAAGTTTGCAGCTGATTTGCTACATACTTCGCTTCAATCGGTTGAATTTAGTGCACAGTATCTGCTTTTCTGTTACCAGCATCTTTCTACTTCCTCGGGAAATGAAAGGAATCAGTAACTGTGTTAGTACTTTGTTTCGTTCTCCATTCATATACCATCTTTTTGAGTTGTTTTCATTTCCATACACCTTTTCAACACTAGGAAAGTCTTTCGAAATGCAAAGTCGAAAAATGTGATGTTCTAGGCCAGCAAGAAAACACTGTGCGTTTAGTTCACATGATCTTTCACAAATATGCTCATTTTACCTTGCTGCTGATGTGCAGACCGTGAGTATGGACGTTGGTTGAGTTGGGAAACCGCAGAGCATGTGGTTCGCCGCTGTAATCAGGTTGGTCAAGCAAATTTATCTGAAACAAGTGTTCACTACTTTGCAACCATCTGAGTCACTTTACAACATGCAGTTTTCTTAATAGCAAAAAAAGTTGCCTTTAAAAATTGTTGAGCTTTTGAAAAAAAACTGCTTGATCAAATAGTAAATGTATCTATTACTAACATATTTCTACTTGATTATATAAACTTTTAACCGCTTAGCATTGCAAAGTTGGAGCTATGTGCTCTTTTCTGGAGTAGTAGTTCTGCATTGAAGATATTACAGTGAACTAAGATTGTAGTTATTCAAACGGTTATTGTTGAGCTTTCAGAGATCTCCTACTCTAAGTCCGAGCAAAAAACGTCCTTCTCTACACCACAGCAAACTGCAGGTTGGTCGTAAAAAATGTCTGTTTTAATCCTAGCTATATATGCACAAACACGGTTGATCTCAATGCGGACGTTTACCAGTGTGAGGAAGATAGTGTCACCAGGTTTCCAGTAAAATGTCGTTCCTGGGTATTCCCCATTATACAGCCTTCGATTCACTGTGAGCCAATCCAGCGTGAAATCACTCATTTGAACAGTCAAGCTTGAGTGCATCGATCCATTTCTTGACTTTTCCTCACTTGGCTTCCGGAACAGCGCATCACCTTTGAGGTATAAAAGTTTTTCTTCTTTGATGTGTCAAAAAAATCCCGGAATGTTGCCGCGCCATAGTGTGTCGTGTACACTTTAGTTGTTCTACTCCACGGGTCACCGAACATTATTGTCCGAGGGTCACATAAACTATTACCCGACAGTTCGAGGACCGGACATAAAGTCCGGTCAAAAATAAAATTTTTTAGCATAGTGGGAAAACCTGGCTTCAGATGGGATTTACCTAGCATTAACAAAGACCTCAGATTTCGGTAACAAATCAGGTAAGGCTAGCCTGCAACGCAGCAACAGGTGGCCAACTAACGTTCACGCCTTTGCGGGCCGGATGAATGGCATCGCGGCCCGGATGTGACCTGCGGGTCGTAGTTTGGAGACCCAGACCCCTGTCAAGTCCACCCTTTCTGTCCTTTTAGTTGAATGACATTACTCGTCTTGACTATGGGCTTCCTGGGTCAGATATACTCGTAAACCTTATAAACCCGCAACAAGTCAGTTCGAAACATGCAATTATTGCGACTCACTTGAAGTCGTTTCAGGAACGAAGTGTTTGAATTTTATGTGAGAAATTTTAGATTCAGTAACCATGATATCTTCCGCAATTTCTGAAAACATTCTGACAAAATTCCTGGTCCCTTTGCAATTAGTTCCCTCCTGTTATTTTTTTAGGGCTTTCACAGGTAGAAGCCCTTTCGCGTTGTTTATTGACCCTCCCCTGTGAGGAAACAACTTATTGATGCAAATAGCTGGTATACTATTTGCCAGGGTTTAAAGAACTGAGTTTCGACATACTAAAAATAGAAAGCAAACATGGCGATTATGGTACAGCTAAAGCAGCCAGATCTCACGGCGCTAGCAACTGAAATAAACAGCACGAGCGGCTGGAATATATTAATGACTTTCTATAGCACAGTAATTCCACTCATCCTTAATCAACGAAACGCCTTATCAAGAGGCGCAACAGCTCCAGGCAACGGCAACAATAAATTCAGGTACGAAAAATAATACTTGTACGAACAATAATCATTACGCCCCCATGAACCAAAACCTGAAGACTCGCTTGCATGAAATCCAGGACAAAAAAATAAATTTACCTAAAATTTTATTCCAATTAAAAAATAAATCGTTTTACTGAAACTGGAATGTCTGCACACAGAGCAGCTTTATTGCAATGCTTGCCATTCAGAGCAGAGGCGTAGCCAGGGGCGACGAAAGGTGCAGTCTCTCTTTTTAAATTTTGAACAGAAATTATTAAAACTTTTGAGATAAAATTGCCACGAACACGTAAAGCCAAGTATTTATTCGAGTTGGAAAATTTATCTGCCCAAAAAATTTTCTGGCTACTCGCCTGATTCAGAGTAACACTTTCTTAGATACGTCTTTTGCGTAAGGACAGAGATGTGCTATCAACATCTCCAGTTCTGTTGTCATCACCTGCTCAACCTTCAAGGTGTTAGAGTCATGTATAGCAATTCCTTTATTTTTACAGTTAAGAGTAACGACGTAACAACCACAAATATCAAAGTTTTAATATCGCCAAACTGTAATGCAAATCAATTTACCTCAAAAGAAAAAAGCCACAGAAAAAAACCTACCCCGCAAAGGAGTGCAAGGTGAAGTTTGGGAACATTCCGGTACAACGCCTTGTATAACAGCAAAAATCACAAGTGTCACGCAGTACACCTTGCTCTTCATAATGACTAAAGTTGCGGTTAATTATATGTCTAATCAACCAAGCTGAAAATGTCTTTAGCCTGCAGATATTTTGAAAAAATCTTTTACTATAAGTAACATTTTCAGTGCAGGTTCAATTTAAAAACCTTAAGATTTGTTGTTCTAGTTCATGAGCGGCAGCCATGAAAACGATAAAGATTGCAGAGTGGCTTTCTTCAGTATTGCATGGAGACATGCTAATGAATTTCAAATTTTTATTAACCGTTTATTAGGCTGATGTGACAAACGAATTGCTAATTGCCTACAATTAAAATTGCTAAATACAGAATTATTTAACACCAGAGGAACTTCTAGTTACCACCTTTAAACTTGCATTGCGTCATGCAATCACTAGTTAATCACACAAAGATACTTTCTGTTTACTCATAAGTATTGTATTTCGTTGGTAGTTTTAATTGATATTGGCCCCCGATTCTGCAAGCCGGAATTATTACCAAAAGGCTTGTCATCCAACCTGGTGGTGAAACTTGCCATTACTTTTCATAGTATATCAGTTTCAGGAAATTGGTCGCACTATCAGTTACAGGCACGTTTATCTGTGGTGGTAAAAGATTTCACAACGCAAAAACTACCTACGTAAGATAGAGTCGATAAAAACACTCTCACCCCCTCTGTGGGGTAAACAAAAAATACAAAAGTCTTAAAAAGATAGAATTAAAATCCGAAGAATGCTCACTAGCTAAAGTAAATGAGTACTAAGAAATACTGCAATGCAGCTTTCACGCCTTGTCGGAAATAGATTTTTCGGATCACAACACTTTTAATCCCGTTTTACTTCGAATTGTTCACTGCAGCTGTTTATTAACAATATTTAATAATTCATGCCGTGAGATCAGTAATGCATTACTCAATGCGGAAGTCACAAACATTTCACTAAACATTTGGAGGAGAACGGTTTAATACTGCCTGAACACATCGTTTTCAGGGTAATTTTCTACCGGCGCACTTTAAAACTTTGCCATTGTTTTTCTGCAGCATACCATTATTGAGGTCGTCTCTATACTCTCGATGATTTATAGCAGAGAAGATTTTTTTATATGCCTTGCATACTTGTCGCAGTAGAATGTGACATCAAATAAAATTAATCAAAAATACAATTCAGCGACTACAAAAGATCTATATAGAGACACGTTTTACAACTCCGAAGAAAAATAATGAACTGCCCAGTCTTTCATTCCTGTGCTTAACTGCAATACCTCAGCCTTCAACTGCTTCTGAAACCACATTTACACAGATTTTTACACAGCAAGATTATATTTCAATAAGATATCAGGATTAAAGATGCATAAAGTTGCGTGTAATCAACTTCCAATTAAAAACTTTTGCTGACAATTCGACTGCGGCACCTTTGTGGAGACTAATTGCTTGAACATATTTGCACAGATATAAATACTGAATAAGTATTGCCTCACGGACATGAACTGCAACAAAAAGAGAATCGAAAGCGGAGCTCAAATCATCAGGAAGCCAGCCTTTATTTATCCTAACAATCGGAAGCAGTTGAGTTTCGACAATGGGTTCCTTGCTCCTATACTTACCATAGGTCATGTAACACGTTTTTGTTGCGAGCGAGATGGCCGTTTGGTGGACAGTACGTTACATAGTATGCTTACAAAAAGGGAGACTATATTAATCAGTGTGTCGAGCAACAATCTAAAATAAGATGGAGATGGCATGGCTTTGTGAACAAAATCAAAACTCGCTTATAAATCTGATAAATAGAAAACAAACGTCTGACAGAAATTTAGAAATGCAGGATCTTCAAAACTTTTTATAATCAACGAAAACACTACTAGATTTGAAAAAAAACGTAAAATTAGACTACGTAGAAACGAATTAGTAAATGCGTTTTATTGCTTCCGTCATTTGGCATTTTCAGCTTTTATAAAATTTAGACAGTCTGTGTTCAAAACAAAGTTACATTTTTTGACGTTTTACAACAATCTTCGATTTTTTCCATACACACAAGCGGCAAATAAGCAGAGTTTGATATTTCAAAGAAACTCACTTCAAATAAAATTCTGAGCTTCTTGTCATGTAGAGCAAGTATATTACCTATGTTTTTGCACGATCAGGTGGAAGTTTCTTCCCACTTGGCTTCTGCAAATGAATAGACGATTAGAGGAGTATAAACCTGGCAAAACCAAAAAGCATTATCATTTGCCTATATTTTATAACGAGCAACCTATCTCTCAGTAGATTCCTCTCACTTTTTCACTGTCCACTTAAGCTATGCTCATGGTAAGTATGGTTTCGTTACTTGTGTCATTTGTATTTTACACTATTACATATTCTTCCAAGTTTTCACACAAAATAAATTCGAAGCATCTGGTCAAAAATATGACGACTACTGTTTTTTGTTTTATGGAAAACATGACGAGATTTTATTCTTTGTCTGTTTGAAATTTTAGCAGCTTGAAAATCTGCACGAATGATTTTGTTGTACAGTCTACTTTGACCTTGTCGATCACCACATGTAGACTGTTTTACAGAGGCTTCAGATTTGAACATTTTGTCATCTTTTGGCAATGTACAAGAAGGAATTCACTCAGGGAGTGAAATGTTGAGTGGCATGCAATGTTGAGTGGCATCAGTCCTAACACGCCAATGTTGAGTGGCATCAGTCCTAACAGGAATGTTCTCTGTGGGTAAGTCTGGAACTTCTCTTGGGTTGCGTAGCGGTCACAACATGCTTGCAAGTGTTACAGAAATTGAAAAATGTGTAAATGTTTCACTTATTGCATAAAGATCAGAAGCCTTAATTTCTGATCATATTTTCCGGCACCCATTGCTACTTTTTCGTGAAATGATGCTCTTTCTTCTCGTCGAATCATTTAAAAAACAAGTCGCAATTGGATAAAAAAAAGTCAAAGATTTCTGCCATTTCGGCAGACGGGAAACGATGATTAACTGCGTACAAATGCTGCTCTTTGCTGCAGTAAAAATTTAACACATTAACAAAATTTTCTGTGAAACGTTTGGTAGAAAAGTGCGCCGTGAAAAGTTGTGGAAATCTTTATAACTTCCCTCGATATGCTGTCCAGGTTTTGAAGAAATGCATAAAATGCAAAGGAGAGTCACTGTTATTTTGAAGTGTGTATCTGTCTGTGAGATGAAATGTAATGATAACGTTACAAAAAGGTGTAGCCAGGGGTCAGTAAAAACTGAACGCGAACCGGAGGCTCGCTCAAACGGCATATCCTTACCGTATTGACAGACATAAATTTCTACACTATCTCGAAAACGGGGATACGTTCACACATCACTGTAAAGTTGGCATCCGTTTCGATCTCAAACCGCTCACACGTTTTCTGACCAAATTAGTGCTAGTCCTAACATCTGCTTCAGGATGTAATCAATGATCTGAGGAATATTTTGACTTTGTAAAAATATCTATAGGAACTTCAAAATCTTTAAATAAGCATTATTTTCTTATGCGCAGATGTATCGAATGTCAATGCAAAAATTCAGGAAGCCGTACTGCAATTCAAGAAAAAGATGTTGGCATTCGCTTCTCACCCAACAATTTCAGTTGCAATTCAGCGGTCCGTGCAAGAATTTTCTTTGCTGCAAAGCACACCTTGTGTAAAATATGTGAGTTACGGACTTTGTTCGTAAAACAATTACGAAAATTTGTTTTCTACAAATCAAAAGAATAGCAAACTTTGAATTTCGTCAAAGCTCATTAATCTCAACATTTTAGCTTGCATTCCTCGAATAAAACTGCTTCAAACTAGATTTTGAAAGAGTGTGTGAATTAGCTTCATCAAATTGGTATTTATGTGCTAAAATTTTTGTTCTACGTAACCTGTATAGTTGCTCTGTTTAAGCGACATATTTGGTTTGCTGCACCACAATGTTTTGAAAAAAGTTCGCTTCAAATTAATCTAACAGTCTATGAGTGGAAAAACTGGTTTTTAATCCAACGACAGAGACGCAGTACAAAACCATTCAATCCACCTTTCGTTCAAATCATTCCAAGCTGGTATTATTTTATACGTATTGGAATAGGAATATCATCAAAACCTCTTTCAGAGAAGCAAACAAGCTGTGCAAACAATTAGCAAAGCAGCAGCACATTGTGTGACCATTCTTACCTTCACATACCGTTTATGGCAATGCAGTGTATATTGTACATGATGTGTTGAGGCTGCTGATTTTGGATGGTAATGCACAAGTTTCACACAGTCCCTTTATCATCTTCACGAATGGTACTTTCACATGTATCAACCAAGCCTATTTGCGTCTGAGAAGTAGATAAAGGATGTGAACTGGACCTTTTAGTCAAATCCCTCTTCAGTTCAACAGTCACGTATTTCACGACAGAAGTTCGAAAATTGACAGCGTAGCAACCAGTGGCGTAGCCAGCCCAAGAATTGGGGGGGGCAAAATGTTTGATTTTAGGCGAATAACACTATTTTGTTTGGAAAAACGCCTCTCAAAGAACAAAATGACTGTTTTCTAAAAATTTGGGGGGGGCCTTTCCCCCCTGGCTACACCTATGGTAACAAGAGTTCTAAAACCTCATGGCAAGAGAAACCTGTGCTTTGAAAATAAATGTCAACCTTTGCAAATAAAACGAGTAAGAAAGGGGGAGCGAATAGGGTTGCCAGATGGGTTTTCTAAAAATACCGGCAATTTGGTCAACAGTGGCAGATCTAAGCTGTATCGTTATTAGCAAGCAGCTCAGGGAAAACAGAGAGAGAGAGGCTCGTAGCCGCGGGGGACATTCGTGAACAACCACCCAAATTTTTTCAGTATCCCCAAATATTGTTGTGCCCAGAAATGTTTTTTAAATAAACATACAAAAAACAAAAATCTTGCCTAAAACGTATTTGGCCCTACCAAAACTTAAAACCTGGCTACGGGCCTGAGAGAGACACTCAGTGTTGTTAAGTCACAGTAATTTTATCGTATTTTGGCTGGCTCGTTACATTTCGGTGTGAGTGTGACGTAAAAATTCCACCAAGGATTGCGACAACAGCAGCAAATAAACTTCGCTGAAGGAACTGTTCTGACAAGATTCACTACTAGAATCATTATAATTTGAGAAATTCTGCGTTAGTTTTTTTTTAAGTTACGGAAATCTGTTTGTTCTAAAAATACCGGCTTCAGGCACTGGTTTTCAAAATACCGGCCTTTTACCGGCTTCTGCTAAATTAGCAGCAAAATACCGGCCAGGCCGGTGAAATATCGGCTATCTGGCAACCCTAAGAACGAATGAATTATTTTCAAGACATTGTGAAGCGATGGTGCAGTAATATATTCAAATGGCACATGCTTTCTCATTGTCTCTTCCTACTGTAAAGTTTGTGTAGTTCATTTTCAATGCTTTTCACCAAACGAGTTTTATCTTCCTAGAAGGGCCATTGTTTCTGGTTTCGCGAACAAGTTTGCTCATTACTGCAGCATAAATAATAACTCACTAAAAATTAGACTTTGTAAGCTACTTCATGAAACCTAAAAATTTCTGCGCTGTCCGCATTGCAGCTGCTGGGAAGCAGTCGACCTTCCAAACAGAACAACTGGCACAGATGTCTCCGCAGTACCACTTGCTTCAAGAGTTATCTTTACGGATTGTATCACTGTCAAATGCTGTATTGGCAGTGCAAGCCATAAATAAAAAAATAAATAATTTGCTTTGCATCGGATAGTAGACTAAATTTGCACATACCGGAAATATTTCCGAAATTCCTAACTCATTCACTCTCCCGTGACTGGTTGCTTTTCCCGTTTTTCTCTATTTAGTGAAAACATTTCGCAAACTATGATGAACATCTGCCCCCAAACATGGCTATTACCAGCTCTCGTTGATGTGGAATAGGACAGCCAACCCAGCTAGCAAGCCCAAGTTGATCCAATCAAGGGCCACTTGTTCTGTTGTATTGTGTGGCAGTCCCCTTCTAAAGATGAAGACCACTACACATTTAGAACAATTCCGCAAGAGCACTGGTTAGTGGAAGTGTCCATGGCACGCCCAAGTTAACAATTAAGAAACTTAGACCCGCCGGTTTCGCTCGACACCGCTCAGTTTATCACAACAAAATTGTATTCACTCATGGTTTTATTAGTATAACTTTAAGCACTGCGATATACATCACAACAGAGGTTTATATCAACCATCGTTAATTAAAGCACGTAACATAAGTTACTGCAAACATCAGGGGTTAAATACAAATTCAATTCTTTCATGGAGAGAGAGAGAGATAAGCCCAAATTGTCAGTAGCATTATAGCTACTAAATCGTAACTCTCTTTTAGGTAATCTATTCCATTGATAGGTCTTTTTGAACTAAACCAGATGGTAAGGCCCACTACTGGTTTAGGTGTTAAACGTTAAGTTTTGACCTAACCTATCACACTACGTGTAGGAAGGTACTACTCCAGTGAGGCCCGTGGGTTGAACTGAACTGAACATAGCAATTCCGCTCTTTATATACACGCGAGGTTCGACACCAAGGTCACGTGACAAATCTCGAACAGTACATAGTAGAGATGTCGCGGGCAGAAAATTTTTGTCCTCTGCCCGCACCGCGCCAAAAGTTTCTGTCCTCTGTTCACACCGCGTCCGCATTTGTTGTGGATTTCCCTGTCCGCGACCGCACTGCACCGCACCACCCCACACTTTTCGAGTTTTGACCCTCCCAACTTCTGCCCAGATAGTCTAGCGAACTAGGCATTGTAATGCAATCATCTTCTTTTACCCCTCACTTGATGCACTTTATCCCCCTACATTTTTTTGCACTGTTGACTCTGAGTGTAAGATTTGCATATAAATCCACAACATGTTATCCTTTTAAATTGTCATCCCATACATCCCCCTTTTGCTATTGCGCATGAACCCATAGGAATCTTGCTCTCAGAAGTTGATCATTATTCAACCATTTGCTTTTGCAGTTACACTAACTTACGCACAGCCAAAATTTCACTCCAAAGAACTGTTTTCACCAATGAATATCTTATGGTTGCATAGTGTCAAAAATACATGAAACTGTGACCAGTAAAATCATTGTTTCCATATCTGTTACAAAGGAGCAATGGACATGGGAAGACTGACAAAAAAGACTGACAAAAACATGGCAAAAGACAAAATGAAATAAAATCATTAACACTGAAACACAGAAATTGTTGACAAAAATAGTTTCTTAACTTTGAAGAATCTAGTTAAAAACACTATAACACCAAGAGGTTCTGAAAGTCATGAACACTGAAGGAACACCAGGAAATGATAAGAAGC